>Ga0194127_10000072_pt1 | contig 143942 bp, 130 predicted proteins | sample TA2KigC100mmetaG_FD_148624 | JGI IMG/M metagenome (GOLD analysis project Ga0194127, IMG submission 148624) | Freshwater microbial communities from Lake Tanganyika, Tanzania - TA2015036 Kigoma Deep Cast 100m | ecosystem: Environmental > Aquatic > Freshwater > Lake | place: Tanzania: Lake...
AATAGGGTGCTTATCCTTTTTAGATTTGGCTCCTAAAGAACTCATTTCTGATCGAACTAAATCAATATTTTTTTTGATTAACAGCTTGTGAGACTTGTTCAGTCTTGAATAAAAAAATAAAATTAATATAAGTGAGAGAAGAACAATTAAGATAATGCCTATCAAAATACTTTGCTGAATTTCATAAGTTTTTAATTCCGATTTCGATTGTGACAATTCATCATCTGAAATTAATTTAAGTGCCTCAAAAGTCTTTCGGCGTTTTATGAGGGAGTCGTAGCTAATAATAACTTTATTGCCAGCTGTCCAAGCATTCCTATAGTCACCAGTGGCAGCGTAATTGTCAGCTAAATATTTATAAATTGTTGTAGCAAGTTGAAATGAAAGTGGGTAGTGAAGTATTTCTTCTGCTTTTTTCAAGAAATAGATTGAAGAATCATACATCGACTTTGTGTAATAAAGCTTTCCTAATCGGACATAGATTTCTGTTATAGAGTCAGGATATTTATAAATTGAATCAAATTTTTGTGCCTTTGAAATATATATCCATGAACTGTCATATTTTTTTTTGTAAAATAAAATTCTGAGAGAGTAGAATATAAATATACCATTCTTACAGAATCTGAAAAACCCATGATATTATTTTTATCGGCGAGCATATCATTTAATGCTTTAAGATAGTAGAATATTGCTTTATCGTAATTTGAACGTTTACTTTCAATCAACCCAAAATTATTTGTTATAACAAATTTTCTCCATTCTTTCCAAGCTGCTAAGTCACCTCTCAATTTATATACTTCCTTGAAGCAATATTCTGCCTTATCTAAAAGTCCTGCCACAAAATATATGTTTCCCAAATCGTGGAGCATATTAACTTCGTTTTTTTTATCGCCTAAAGTTCTGAAAATATCTCTAGCTTTAAAAAGCAAAATGATCATAGAATCGTATTGAAGATTTTCTTTATAAATCTCACTTAAACGCCCATATGATTTTGCTTTCAATAGCAAGTCATTCCGCTGCTCAGCTAAAAGAATTGAAGCTTTTGCATTGTTTTTCTGCTCCTCATATGAACCATATCTTGCATAAAACAGAAGCACATGGTTATAACAGTACAGGTCAGGGATTTTTTTTGTCAGATTTAATAATCTCTTTGCTTGTTTTTGAGCTATGACTGGATCAATGTCAGTGATTAAGAGGAGTATGTTATCGAAAATTTCTTTTTGTTTATCCGGATCTTCGGTTTGGAGTTTTAAGATTAGTTCTTCCAAATCGGGTCGTGAGTGTATTGTGCCCGCTGATGTTAGAATAATCAGAACAATAATGATGCTGTATTTCAGACACGAAAACCGCAACAAATCTCTCCTGATGCTTATCGTAAATAATAGATTTACTCTATCAATTTAGGTTAAAATGGAAACAATAGCAAAATGGCTCACTGAAAAATATTTGTTGATCTTTGCCCTGCGAAAGTATTATTAGGTTAAGGAAAGATTAGATCTTTAATACCGCAGAGAGCACGGTGTACACAGAGAAAATACTGAAGGGATTTAATGTAATAATTCGGCTAATCTTTTTGTGAAGTTTTTAATGAAGTTTGAATGCCTTATGCCAGTATACTTCTTACCTTCAAAAATTCTCTTCTAAGATAGAATCAATTGTCGTTATGTCAATTTACTTCTGATAAAATTTATAAATTTTATCATTCACCAAACGAAAAATTATAAAAAAAACTTTGGAAATTTTAAAAATTTCGAAACTTTTCGATTGATAATTAACAACTAAAAAAAAGTTGATAAGATTTATCATTCTTAACAACATCGTGACGTATTTTTACAAGGGCAAGATTATTTTCGCAGTAGAAAATGGTGAGAAAAAAACTGTGAGAAGCATCAATGTATTAAAAAAAACAATTCACAAATTTATCGAGGAAAAGCTCGGAAAACACTTCTCGTTGGAGAGCGTATTTATAATTCTATATATCATTCTTGCAATAATATTTATTATCAACTTAATGGTGTCAATATTTTAATTAACCAAATGTCTCATCAAAGATAGGAGAACAAAAATGAAAAAATCTTTTGCGATATTCGTTATTCTCTGCATAACAATATTTGCTTTTACGGGTGAGTTGTATTCACAAGCAACACTTGAAACGGCTCAACCATTTTGTACTGCAGTCGGCGCTACGTACCCTGCAGGTGTAAATACCGGAACAGCACAACCGGGCCCGAACTATGGATGTTTGATTATGCGTCCAAATCCTGCATGGTATTATATGAAAATAGGTGTGGGAGGCTCTCTACAAATTACTGAAACAAATAGCGCTAACGTGGATATTGATTTTATTTTGTGGGGACCTTTTCCTAATCAAAGTCCAGCACCAACAGATTTAACAGCAGAAAAAATGATTGACTGTAGCTATCATCCTCAAGCAACCGAAATTATCGATTTGGGAAGCTCGAGTGTTGGAGAGTACTATATTTTACTTGTGACAAACTTTTCAAATTCGCCGACAAATATAACGCTTGCAAAAACAGGAGGGACTGGTGAAACAGACTGTTCAATTGTAAATCCTGCTCCACCAACTCCAGGATTAGCTTCACCAGGAAATGGTTCAACAAACCAACCACTGACTTTGAACCTATGCTGGGATGCATCAACCGGAGCAACAAGCTACGGTTTACAAGTTGCTACAGATGCAGGTTTTTCAAATTTGGTTTATAATCAAACAGGATTAGCTGGACTTTGTCAACAAGTCGGTCCGTTAAATACGAATACAACATTTTATTGGCGTGCAAATGCAACAAATGCGAATGGTACAAGTGCATGGTCAGGCGGCTGGAGTTTTACTACGGTACCACCGGTACCTTCTGCACCAACCCTTGTTTCACCAGCTGATAATGCAATTAATCAACCTCTCACGCTTACGTTGACATGGAATGCTTCTTCCGGTGCCACCAGTTATCGATTGCAAGTCGCCTCAGATGCCGGCTTTACTAATTTAGTAGTTAATGAAGCAAATATAACAACTACAAGCAGGCAGGTCGGTCCACTAAATAATAGTATTCGATATTTCTGGCGAGTAAATGCAACCAATGCCGGAGGAACAAGTGCATATTCTTCGGTTCGGAGGTTCAGAGCACTTAATCCAGCTCCTGCAACATATCTGACAACTTCAGCCGGAGTGAGTACTTACTATGCAATGAACGGACCAAACATTACGGTCGATGGAGGTGTGACAGTCTCTGGCGGGAACTACGACGGTGCCATTGTATCAATAAATACTAACTTCACGAGCGCTGAGGATAGATTAATTTATCCAACCGTGCTTCATGAAATAACGGGAGATTATAATACTTCGACTGGTGTATTGACCTTCACTGGTAACGGTACTGGCGCACAATATCAAGAAGTATTAAGATCTGTTCAGTATAAAAATATTAATGTACTGAATCCCAGTCAAGCAACCCGGCAAATAACTTTTCAAGTTGGAACTGCAATATTTTATTCTGGCAGTGGACACTATTATAGGTATGTTCCTGCTTCTGCAATTCGTTGGGATGTGGCTAAGAATCAAGCAGATGTTTCTTACTTCTATGGCTTAGCAGGATATTTGACCACAATTACCTCAGCAGGAGAAAACAGTTTCATCCAACAAAAAATAAATGGTAACACTTGGATAGGAGGAACTTGCGATCCAGCTTTTGCACCTGGTGCATTTTGGCCACCACCTGGAATCACCACTGGTTCCATTTGGAAATGGGCTACCGGTCCAGAATATCTTGATAACTTAAGCTATATTAATTGGGCACCGGGTGAACCAAATAATTCTGGGGGTGAAGCTCATTTACATTTATATTCGACCGGACTATGGAATGATTTTGCTATCGATAATCCCAACATTTTAGGATATTTGATCGAGTATGGTGGACTTGCAGGAGATCCTACGGTAACTATTTCTGGGGATAAAAATTTAGCAGTATACATTATTCCTCCACCAACACTACTTTCGCCAGCAAATAATTCCATTTATATGGAGGTTAATCAAAACCTAAGCTGGCAAGAAGTGCCAGGAGCGGAGTTGTATCAGATTCAACTTGCCGTTGATGAGAACTTTACGATAATTGTTCTTGACGATGCAACTGTTGGTGGTTTCTGCAAACAAGTTGGACCTTTAAATTTAGGAACAAAGTATTATTGGCGGGTACGTGCTCTGAGAGCGGGAGCTAGGAGTTTATGGTCAACAACATGGAACTTCACAACTCTTCCAACGGTACCACCGCAGCCGATATTAATTTTACCTGAAAATAATTCGGTAGATAGACCAATAACACTGAATCTGAGCTGGAATCCCGCACCTAATGCACTTACATATAGATTACAAGTCGCAACAGATTCAAACTTTAACAATCTAGTATTTAATGATTCTACTCTTACAGCAACAAACCATGACGTCGGACCTTTAAGTAATTTCACAAGATATTACTGGAGAGTTAACGCGAAGAGCTGCTGTGGAACAAGCGTTTGGTCACCAACTTGGACATACAGAACGATAGTTCCATTCCCAGTAGTTCCAACTGGGACTGTTACACCAACATCAGGTGCAATCAATCAACCAATCACACTGAACATAAGCTGGCAGCCAGTTCCATATGCAGAAACTTATCGGTTGCAAGTTTCGACAAGTAACACATTCGGTACAACTGTATTCGATGATTCTACAATTACAACAACATCGAAACAAGTTGGGCCACTTGCAAATGATAAAACATATTATTGGCGTGTAAGAGCGAAAAACGTTGCTGGAACAGGTGCATATTCTACTATTAGTGTATTTACAACTATAGTTCCAATACCAGTGACCCCAAGCTTAGGTACACCGGCAAACAATGCAGTACGACAGCCAATGACTATAACATTGACCTGGGCAGAAGTTCCTTATGCGGTGAAATATCGTTTGCAGGTTGCAACAGATTCATTATTCACAGTTGTTTCTGTGTTCTTGGATGATACAACTCTAACAACGAACTCACGTCAAGTAACACTACCAAGCTATGATACCAAGTACTTCTGGAGAGTAAATGCTAAAAACATCGCTGGTACAGGGACCTTTTCTTCTATTAGATCATTCAGAACTCTCGGACCAATTCCAACTGTATTTGACCTATCGAATCCACTTGAACACCATCGAATTGTAGTACGTCAAGGTGATGGAACTCCGATTACATTCAAGTGGAGGAAATCCACATATGCTACAAAATACAGATGGAGATATGGTGTCCCGTACATTAATCCATGGTATTTTGATATACTGTCGAATAGTAATGGCACCGATACACTCTTAACATTAACAGAAGGACAGTTGTATAATATTTGGGATTCGACCATGCTTCTTGGCTCGATTGATTCGTGTATTGGTCAGTGGGCAGTTTGGGCATTTAATGTGTATGGATTGGATTCAACACAATCGAATCAAACTTGGTACTTGAAGTTCGTATTGAGAAGAACAACCGGTTTTATTGATGGGTCAATCCCAACCGAATATAGCTTAGCTCAGAATTATCCGAATCCATTTAATCCATCTACTAAGCTCAGGTTTGGATTACCGCAAGAAAGTAATGTTACATTGACCATTTACAATATTCTTGGAGAGCAGGTCGATAAGTTGATTAATAATGATTTACTTAAGGCAGGATGGTATGAATATGATTTCAATGCATCGAAACTGCCGAGTGGTAATTACATCTATCGAATAACTGCTGGTAATTTCACCCAAACGAAGAAGATGTCAATAATTAAATAAGTTCTCACTTTTCACATTGCCATCTCGTAATGGAACCCAACTGGTGCCCACTAGTTGGGTTCTTCTTTTTAATATCGAATCCAATTATTTAGTATATAGATGATAATTAAGTTTGTCTGTTAAGATTTTTTAAAAAAAAGGAAGGAGTCACGCCAGTATACTTTTTAAATGCGGAGATGAATGTTGTTCTATTGCTGAAGCCTACAGTATTCGCTATACCAGCAAGGTTGTAGATATCTACTTCGTGTTTTTGAGACAAAATCAACAGCGATTTTTTAATTCTTAGGTTATTAATATAAGTATTAAAATGGACCCCATAGAATTGGTTTATTACTTTTGAAAGATAATTTCTATTTGTATTTAAAACTTTAGCGAGACCATCTAAGCTAAGATTTGGATCCAAGAATAATTGCTTCTTCTGAATCACCTCTTCGAGGTGTGCAACTATTGCACTCATCTGCGCAGAGTCAGGTATTTCTTCATCTTGTATATATCGATCCAGATGGAACTCTTCAAAGTTATATGGAATAGATTCAGCTGAGAATTCTTTAGCTTGATTTTTGATAAATGACTTTAGCTTGAATGTTTTGTTCTCAGAATGCATTAATTCAATATTTTTATTAATCAACAGCTTATAAGCATTCTTAAGTTTAAGATGTATTATTAAGATTAAAATCACCGACAAAATGACAATAGTAATTATACTTAGAAGAATGCTTTACCGAATTTCATAAGTTTTTATTTTCGATTCTGCACTTTCAAAGTAATCATCTGTAATTAATTGAATACCAGCAAAGATGTTCTGCTGCTTATTTGTAGAATCAACTAGCAAAGAATATTTCTTATATGTCATTAGAGCATTTTTATAATCCCCTTTTGCAGTATACACTTGAGAATAAAAGTCATATAAAATTCGTGCGATATTCAGGGGAATATTTTGGGAATTTAATCGCTCAGCTTTCCGCAGATAAGTCAATGATGAATCATATAATCCCTCATTATAAAAAATCTTTCCCTTCAGAATGTAAAGATTTGTCATCATATCAACGCTCCCAACAGATAAGTTAGCAGAGATACCCTTATAATAATAGTACAGTGCTGTTTTGTAGTCTTTTTTTAAAATATACAAATCAGCAAGCTGAATATATGCATAAATAATCCGTGTAGTATCTATGATATACACTCCCGATTCCTGATTTGATAATAATTCATTTATTGAAAAATTAAACCATGCAATTGATGAATCAAAACTATTTCTATGCTTATGTATAAAAGCCATATTATTAAGAATGACATAATAACGCCAAGAATACCAGTCCGATAGATTACCCTTAATTCTAATTGCTTCTTTATAATATTTTTCTGCATTATCAAAGAGCCGTGCATGGAAATAAAGGTCACCAAGCATATGAAGCAGCGGAACTGTTTCAAACTCGAGGTTAATTTTTTTGAAAAGGTCTCTTGCCTTAAAAAGATAATGAACGGACGAATCGTATCGAAACTCTTGATGAAAAATTTCGCTTAAGACGAATAAAGATCGAGCCATAAGTAATTCATCTCGATCTTCGGAAGCAGTGGAATACAAACCATATACAATTTTTTTTCTTTCTGTAAATGCACCAAATCGAGAGTAGAATAAAAGTACATTATTATAAAAATTCCGGCTACCAAATTTATTTGTTATTCTTAATAATCTTTCAGTTCGTTCCCTGCCAATTGAAGAATCCATTTTCGTAATAGAGATAAAAATTTTATCCAATAATTGAATTTGTTTTGAGGACTTTACTGTTTGAAACTCGCTTAATAAGCTATCGAACTCTGACTGAGCAATACTTAATGTACATAAGGAACATTGGAGAAAAAAAATAAAAATTACTTCATTAAATTTTCGACTCAACGAAATCTCCATTACAAAAATAAATTAGACGATTCAGATTTTTCGTAAATTTATATCAGACTAATTTCAAAGTCAATTCTTGTATCTGAAATTCAAACAGTCGAATTTTATGTCCATTTTCTAAGAAAGTTCATTTCGTTCTGAAAATTTTAAGATACATTTTAACTCTACTAAGTTTACTAAACTTGTACTTCCCAAGTTAATATTTCAGATGCAGGCTATATTGAATTTAGTCGGAGTATAAAAACTAATCATGAATTTTTCATGAGCTGAAATTAAGAAAAACTTTTCGGTTATCACTTCACAGTATAGCATTTATTGTATTTTCGACTATAACAGTAATAAAATCTTTACCCTAAAATTTACAGCTTTATATGCGGTAGATACTAAAAATAAATATTCAGACTTCAGACCTTCTTAAGATTTTCAAACCTTAATAACTTTCTGAAATTCAAAAATATTACCCTATTCCAATCAGCTTTAACGACAGAATTAAATAAGGTTACTTTATTTGGAGATCGATGCTTGGTACTAAGATTCTGAAGTTACGCAAGCTTTGTCCAAAGGATCCTTCGGATTTTAAATTCCACAGACATTTTCCGTGAGAATTGAGTCAACTATCTCAATCAAACATAACTATCACAAAGTGTATTGAATATGAATTCATTTCAACATTACTCGTTTTTATATGTCTATTTTGGAATTTATGCGTCGGGCAGGTTTTTAATAAAATATGATGGGGTAACACCAGTATATTTTTTAAATGCTGAGAGAAATGTTATTCTGTTTGTAAAGCCTACTTCCCTTGCTATTCCTTCGAGGTTGAAGACTTCAGTATTTTGTCGGTTTGAAAGGATATGTATTGCTCTTCTGATCCTTAAATTATTCAGGTAAGTATTAAAGTGCACACCATGAACCTGATTTATTACTTTAGAAAGATAATTTCTGTTTGTTCCGAGTAATTGTGCAAGAGTGTCTAAATTTAGATTTGCATCCAAGAATAATTGCTTTTTATACATGACTTCTTCCAAATGTGAGTCTATTTGCTGAAGCATCACAGGATCAAGCGGTTCCTGATTATATTCGCTGGTTAAGTGATTATGATTCTTTGAACTATTAATCATAGTTTGATTTTTCGACTCTTTAACTTGTTTATCTAGCTGCGATTTTATTTTTAATGATTTATTCTCTGCCTGCAATAATTCAAGGTTTTTTCTTATCAATAATTTATGAGCTCCGTTAAGTCTGAGATAGAGCAATAAAGTCAAAATCATAGAAAGCAAAACAAGCAAAATAATTCCTAAATAAACATTCTGTCTGATTTCAAAAGATTTTATTTTCGATTCCGATTGTGCAATTTGATCTTCGGTGATTAATTTTATTGCCTCAAATGTTTTTCGCCGCTTCAATATTGAATCATAGTTGACCATTACTTTATCGCTCGCAATCCAAGCACTTTTATAATCTTTCAGTGCGGCGTAATTATCAGCTAAATATTTATTGATTGTTGTCGAGAGTTGAAATACGCTTGGGCTTTCAATCAAACTCTCAGCTTTTTTCAAAAAATAAATCGAAGAATCGTGTATCGATTTATGAAAGTAAAACATACCTTTGATTAAAAATATTTGCACTAGAGATGACGGATCGTTGTAATTTGATTCTAATTTGTGAGCCGTATTAATATGCACCCAAGTATTATAATAAGCTTTTTTACTTAGGTAGAATCGAGCTAAGTTTGTGTGCGAATATATTAATCTCGATGTGTCTGAATAAGACATGATAAATTTTTTATCTGATAGCATTTCGTCGAGTGCTTTTTTAAAGTAATAAATTGCTTTATCGTAGTTTTTTCTTTCTCTTTCAATCAGCCCGAAATTATTCGTGATTACAAATTTTCGCCATAAAAACCACTGACTTGGATCGCCCTTTAATTTTAGAACTTCATTATAATAATATTCCGCCTTGTCAAACAAACTTGCTACGAAATAGATATCTCCCAATTTTTGTAGCAGAGTTACTTCCTCATCTAGATTTTTTGTATTCCTAAAAATATCTCGAGCTTTTAAAATCATGACGATAACCGAATCATATCTCACCTCTTCTTGGTATATCTCGCTCAAGCTGATAAATGCTTTTGCTTTAAGATTTAAATCATCTCGATCATCGGCAAGATTTATTGAAGCACGTAATTTATTCTTTCTTTCATCAATAGTACCAAATCTTGTTGAAAATAAGAGTACAATGTTATAACAATATAGGTCACTAAACTTTACGGTTAATTTTAGCAATCTTTCAGTTTGTTTTTCAGCAATAGATGGTTCTAAGTCAGATAATATCGTAAGTAGTTTATCTACTATTTCTTTTTGATTTGTCGAACTTTCAAACGTGAGAGTATCAAATAAAAATTCATATTCGGATTGCCCAAGAACCGAAGAAGTAAACAATAACGCAGTCATGAGTAAAACAACTGTACTCTTAAAATATTTTCTCCTCAAGTTCGCTTCTCTTGATGGACAATTAAAATACATAATACACCATCCTCAACTGCTTTAGACAAAAATAACAATTAATTAATAATTTAACCATCTGTTTTAGATGACAGTCAGGATTAATTTGATTATTCTTTAGCGGTAACATATCAGGAAGTGTAAAAGTTTCATAGTTCTGTGTAGCGTCAGCTTCTGCTACTACTCTATAAAATGAAATTCAAATTGTGAAGCGGAGTTTTGTATTTCGATATTGCGATTACTAAACGTTAGAATATAAACAACTCCTAAATGCTTGCTTTCATACACATCGAATATCACTACTGTCCAAGATACGATCAAATAAAAACCTGTAACTATATAGTAAATAAAGTGTTATAAGGAAAAATAATCGTAATCGATTTGAACTTGAAAATTAACTCTCATAACATAACCTTCCCTCGCAGGCGATTGCAAATTCCGGTTTTCTTGATGTATCCATCCGTTGACGGATATTTTCTCGACCTTAGTAACCACAATTACCATAGTGACTACGACCTTATTACCTTATGTTGGAACAATAAGCTAATAAGGGTGAAAATGATTTCTCTTTGTTTGTGTCACTAAGGTAAGAGAGATATTTATTATGCAGCATTTTTCTACAGATTTTATGTATATCAATTTTATAAAAAGCTCTATTTTACAGCTTATGAATGATGTTGACTGCGAATCCAAAATCTAATATTGTTCTACCGATTGAATTTATTTGACTTATATTTGGACAGTAATGATCAAATATTTATGTTAAAAAAATTACTTGTTGCTTGAACTCCAGTCTTTTGATTTATATATTTGGCAAAATTTATTAAATAATTCGGAGAAGATAAAAGTCTTTGTTATTAAATCCTTTAATTTTCATCTCAAATAGATTTGTCAATCAATCATTTCAATTAATAACTAAATCAACGAATCAAAGGAGAGAATATGTCTGAACAAAAGAAATTTGTTCCATTCGTCTCGCCAGAAACAAGCATGGCTGAATTTACTGTGCGTGCACTTATCATTGGTTTGATAATGTGTGTGGTTCTCGGTGCAGCCAATGCCTATCTTGGCTTAAAAGCAGGTATGACAATCGCCGCAACTTATCCGGCTGCGGTCATCGGAATGGCGCTCTTAAAAATCATGAAGGGAAGCATCCTCGAAGAGAATTTTGCCAGAACAGTAGGTTCAATAGGGGAATCAGTAGCTGCTGGTGCAATCTTCACGCTTCCTGCATTTTTCATTGCTGGTATATGGCCAGAGTTTGCAACTACCGGACATTATCTTGAATCATCTGCCATCATGATCGCTGGCGGTGTACTCGGCATTATGTTCGTTGCATTACTTAGAAGAGTAATGGTCGAAGATATCGAATTGCCATTTCCAGAATCTGTTGCGGCTGGTGAAATTCATAAAGCAGGTCGTGCAGGTGGAACAGGAGCAAAATTCTTGTTCGGAGCTATGGGAATTGGTGCTTTAATTCAAACTCTTGGACAATTAAAATTCTTTGCTACAAGCTGGGAAAAATTCGTTTCATTTTCTAAAGCGACAATTAGTTTGAAAGCTACCGGTACAGTTAATGCTCAAAGTGGTATGTTATTAAGCTCGCCAGGGGTTAGCCCTGCATACATCGGAGTCGGTTATATTATTGGACCGAAATTAGCATCACTAAACTTTAGCGGTGGACTTTTAGCTTGGGGATTATTCGTACCAATAATTACTTATTTTCTTGGACCGAGCTTGTTCCCGGAATCATCCGGTGCAACTGAAGAGAGTTGGATAGGAATGGCAAACAACGTTTGGAGATTTATTGTCCGTCCAATAGCCATCGGCGGGATGTTAACTGGTGCAGGTTTTACACTTTTCAGAATGCGTAAAAGCTTAATAACAGGAATTAAAAGATCAATCGGTGACGTAAAGAAAGCTGCAACCGGCGAACATGTTGCCATCAGAACTGAACAAGATATTAGTTTCAAATGGGTGACGATCGGAATTCTTGGTGCTTCAGTTGCAACGTTTTTCATTTACAACTATTTCGCTCAAGATGTAGTGGCAGCTTTGGTTGCTACACTCGTAATGGTGATTGCAGGATTTTTCTTTGCGGCAGTTTCGGGTTATTTAGTGGGAATTATTGGTTCGAGTAACAATCCAATTAGCGGTTTGACTTTATCTACTCTTTTAGTTGCTGCATTGTTAATGGTTGCGCTTGGAATGACCGGTTCTACTGGTGTTGCGGCTGTTCTTGGAGTTGCGGCGGTTGTTTGCGTAGCTGCGGCGGTTGCAGGTGAAATGCTGCAGGACTTAAAAGTCGGGCACATTCTTGGCGGCACTCCATGGAAGATGCAGGTTGGCGATATTATCGGTGTGGTGCTTGCTGCGGTAGTTATGTTCCTTCCATTAGTAATTTTGCACGAAGGTGATATTAAATCTGGCGGAACTGGATTCGGAGGCAAAGCTCTTCCAGCACCCCAAGCAAGTCTTATGGCGCTGCTTTCGCAAGGTATTGTCGGCGGTGAAATGGCTTGGCCATTGATTATCGTTGGTATGATTATGGGATTTGGATTTGTGTTAATGCAAGTTAAAAGTCCAATGCTGGTTTCTGTTGGTATGTATTTACCCCTTGAAACAACCTTTGCTATTTTTATAGGTGGATTAATAAAAGGTACAGTCGAGAAATTCAATGAAAAGCGAAAACACAACGAGGCACAAAAAGCACGAGTAGAAAATACAGGTGTTTTACTTGCGGCTGGTTTAATCGCCGGTGAAGCCTTGATAGGCCTTGTATTTGCAGGATTTGCTTTCTTTGAAGTGGGATTATTCTCTATATTCGATACACCATCATTCATTGTCAGTCTGTTTGTATTCGCATTCATTGCTTGGATATTGATTAGAATTCCGATAAAGAATGCAGGCAGAGCAGATGAACCTGCGCCGCCCTCTGCGGTTATGTAAAACTATTAGTTCTGAAGACGGAAGCGAGAATTTCCGTCTTCAAATTTATTTCTCGAAAATTTTATAGCAGTAAGATGAATTTATTCTGGAAAAAAAATAAAGAATATGTGAATTTCTTAGATTTAACTCCCATCAAAGAGTACGAACATGAATTTCTTGATGGTGGATTTATAAATATTCTAATACCTAAATTCAAAAGTAGATTCATGGTTGAAAACATCATGCCGCGATTAAAATCGCCATACATTAAAGCAAAACTGGATGAATTTGGTTCAGCAGTGTGGTTATTAATTGATGGCTATAGAAATGTTGACGAAATCAGTCAAAAACTGATTGAAAAGTTTGGCGATAGAATTCAGCCAGTTCATGAAAGAACCACTAGATTTCTATCGCTGCTTCACTCACATAAAATGATAAAATTTAAATAAAGGAGAAGTTAGATGAGAAATGTACTTGGCTCACTAAAACCGGAATTGGTATGGAAACATTTTGAAGAATTATGTAATTGCCCCCGCCCTTCAAAAAAAGAAGAGAAAGCCGTTGAGTATGTAGTTAATTTCGCTAAATCAAAAAATTTGGAAGTGATTAAAGATAAATTTGGAAATGTGATCATTAAAAAAACAGCAACAGTTGGAAAAGAAAATTTGAAACCAGTGATTTTGCAAGGGCATCTCGATATGGTCTGTGAAAAAAATAGAGACATCGAGCATGACTTTGACAATGAAGGAATAAAACCTTATGTAGATGGCGATTGGGTAAAAGCAAAAGGGACTACACTCGGTGCAGATAATGGAATCGGTGTAGCCGCAGCATTGGCAGTATTGGAAGATTCTTCACTTAAACATGGTCCAATTGAATGTTTGTTCACTCTCGATGAGGAAACTGGACTGACAGGTGCTTCTAATCTTGAACCTGGAATTTTGAAGGGCGAAATTCTGATCAACATGGATTCAGAAGAACTCGGTGCTTTCTTCATCGGATGTTCCGGCGGTAAAAATACTCAACCGAAATTCACTTTCAAAAAAGAAAGCGTACCCGCTGATTCTTCAAGCTTCGAAGTTAAAGTTGCTGGATTGCAAGGCGGGCATTCCGGTCTGGAAATTCACACTGGCAGGGGGAATGCAATAAAAATTATTACTCGTTTGCTTAGACAAGCGTCGAAGAAATTCAATTTAAGACTTAGCAAAATCGAAGGTGGAAATAAGCACAATGCAATTCCGCGTGAAGCTTTTGCAATTGTTACAATCGAAAATAAAAATAAAGATCAATTTCTAAAATACGTTGATGAATTTAATTCAATTGTTAAATCAGAAAATGCGACAGTTGAGCCAAATTTAAGTGTCTCGGCTGATTCCGTAACGAATCCTGAATATGTCATGGATACAAAAACGCAGACGAATCTCCTGAATTCACTCCACGCTGTCCCGCACGGTGTGATTAAAATGAGTCCCGATATTCCAGGTTTAGTAGAGACTTCTACAAATCTTGCAGTTGTTCAGACTGAAAACAATGAAGTTAAAATCGTTACAAGTCAGCGAAGTTCAGTTCAAACTGAGATTGAAGACATTGCAGATGTCGTTTCCGCAGTTTTTGACTTAGCAGGTGCAGAAGTTAAAATGGGAGATGGATATCCGGGCTGGAAGCCGAATGTCGATTCAGAAATCTTGAAAGTATTTAAGAGTTCATACAAAGATCTTTACGGAACAGATGCCGAGATCAAGGCAATTCATGCGGGATTAGAGTGCGGAATACTTGGTGAGAAATATCCAGGATTGGATATGATATCTTTCGGGCCGACGATGAATGATGTTCATTCACCGGATGAGAAATTAAAAATCTCAACAGTCGAACCATTTTATAATTTGCTGTCGAAGGTTCTTCAAAATATTCCGTCTAAATAAATTTAGTTAATACTGCTGCATGAAAAGTGCAGCAGTAAATATTTCCTAGTTCTGAAAGGTACGAATTAAATGGAACTAAAAACCTCACCTCCAGCATTTTATCGATGGACAGTACTTGTATTCATCAGTTTAGCAATGTTCGGCAATTATTATATTTATGACAGCATAGCACCGATTGCTGATTTACTAAAATCGCAATTAAGTTTTTCTGACGAGAATATCGGGCTTCTTTATACAAGCTACAGTATTGCTGCGATAGTCGTACTTTTAATAGGCGGTTATTTAATCGATAGATTTGGGACAAAACTTTCAACTCTTGTTTTTGGAATTCTCTGTTTCGTTGCTGCTGTGATTACTGCAGTTTCATCAGACTTTAATGTTATGATTGTTGGTAGACTGATTCTTGGATTAGGTGCCGAACCATTAATTGTTGCAGTTACAACTGCACTAGCAAAATGGTTCAAAGGCAAGGAATTGAGTTTTGCGTTTGGATTGAATTTAACGATTGCACGACTTGGTTCGTTTGCTGCTGATAATTCTCCGACTTGGGCGTCTGGTTCATATTTTAATTGGCAGGATCCTTTATTTCTTGCGATAATCATTTCGATCACTTGCGTTATTGGAGCGGTTGGATATTTCTTACTGGAACGGACTGCAGAAAAAAAATATATTCTTGGTGAGAAGGGTGAAGTCGATAAGCTCGATTTCAAAAACATGTTCAAGTTCAACAAATCGTTCTGGTACATTGTTGCACTTTGTATAACATTTTATTCTGCAATTTTTCCTTTCAGAAGTTTTGCAATTAAATTTTTCATTGAAGCACATGGAACAACTCGTGAGATGGGCGGCTTTTTGAATTCTGTTCTTCCATTTTCTGCAATGATAGCCACACCGCTTTTCGGATTGCTCGCTGATAAAATCGGAAAACGAGCTTTACTCATGACATTTGGTTCAATAATGCTTCTTCCAGTTTATTTGATGATGGCATATACTGATATCACGCTATACATTCCAATTGCGATGATGGGAATCGCTTTCTCACTCATTCCAGCAGTGATGTGGCCCTCTGTCGCATACATCGTTAAAGAAAATCGTTTGGGGACTGCTTATGCATTGATGACACTCATTCAGCAAATTGGTCTTGCAGGAATGAATTGGCTGATTGGTTCAGCAAATGATTTTGCTGGTGCGAGTGCTTCAAATCCTGATGGTTACAACCTTGGATTGTGGATCTTCTCAACGCTTGGATTCTTCGGATTGTTCTTTGCTTATATGTTGAGAAGAACTGAACTTGGTCCGCAAGGTCACGGACTTGAAAATAAAAAAATGAAATAAACCAGCGAGGATAATATGGATAAGAAATTATTAAACTCTTCCAAAATTGCGCTTGCAGATTGCATGGGACTTAAGAAAGATGAATCTCTTCTTATAATTTCTGATGAAGTGAAGAAAGAAATTGGTACAGCACTTTTCGAAGTTGGAAAAAAATTATGCAAGGAAGCTGTATACGTTGAAATGAAATCCCGTGAAATAAATGGCCAAGAACCGCCACCACCGATTGCAGAAATGATGAAGCAGTTTGATGTTGTGATTTGTCCAACTGCAAAATCTCTCACCCATACAAATGCACGGCGCGAGGCAGTGAAACTTGGTGTGAGAGTGGGAACTATGCCGGGAATTTCAAAACAAACAATGGTCAGATGCCTAAGTGCTGATTATGATCGAATTGTAAAAATGACAAATCTGCTGACAGAGATTTTGAGAGATGCTTCAGAGATACGGGTTACAAGCAAACTTGGAACAGACATCATCATGCCGATGAAAGGGAGAAAAGTTATTCCAAGTACCGGTGTACTGAAGAATAAAGGAGATAGCGGCAATCTTCCTTCTGGAGAAGTATATCTCGCACCATGGGAAGATAAAAGTAATGGAAAGGTTATTATCGATGGATCGATGGCTGGAATCGGTTTATTGAAGAAGCCAATTATAATTGAAGTCATCAATGGTTATGCGGAAAAAATTACCGGCGGAACCGAAGCAAAGAAACTAGTGAAAATGCTGGATAAAGCTGGGCGTGATGCTCGTGCTGTAGCTGAGTTTGGCATTGGGACAAACTATAAAGCAAAGATAATTGGACAAATTCTTGAAGATGAAAAAGTAATGGGAACAATTCACATCGCTTTCGGAAATAATGTTTCGATGGGGGGTAATATCACTGTGTCAAGTCATCTTGACGGTTTAGTGAAAAAGCCGAATGTTTTTGTTGATGGTGCTGCAATTATGGACCAAGGGAAGCTGCTGATTGATTAGCTAATTCACCAAAGAGTTCGCAGAGAAAAATTCAGATAAGAATCTTTTTTAGATAGTTGATTGCCGTTACCAACCGTTCGGTGACATCAGCAGTATATTCAGCATGGAGATATAGATTGGGGATTAAAATATCTGCAACAGATATTTTAGATTTGCACCTTGGTACCGAATACACTACAGAGCAAGAAGATAAAGTTAAAGATTCCGGAAGATTAGCTTTTAATTTAGGGAGTTCCAGAACCTTCAATCTCACAGCAGGTTTTAATGCAAGAATAAGTGACATTTTATTTGCATACACATTTATTTACAGAAATGAATTTTACGACTATCAGTCAATGAATTATTATGCAACAATAAGTCATTTAGTGAAATCTAATCCAATCGAACATAGGTTAATGTTAAGGCATGATTTGTAGTCAGAGAAGCTGAAATCCCTATCGGGAAATAACTCAAATTATTTGTTGTCACCGACCGGCCTGCCACGACATATAATTGTAGTGGCGGGTCGGTGACAACATCTAAGTAATCTTGACTAAACTAACAGCGAATCTAATTCCAATTCACTCCAAAAAAATCCTTTTCGAATCTTCATATTTTTTTTAATTTTGTACAATTATTTTAATTAACACTAAAGCATTCGAGTGAAACTGATTATGAGAGCTTCAAAAATACTTTTCCTTCTTTTTCTACTTCCGATTCAAATTGCTTTTGCTCAATTCACACTTACGGACACTACATTCGTAAATGATAATCTTGTAGATTCATCTCTGACAACAAGTGCAGACTGGAAATCTGAACCCGGAAAATTACTTCTGCAAACTGGCGAAAATGAGAATCTTGCAAGAAATAAATCTGCATATATTGTTTTTAGAAGCAGAAATTTACCGGTTGATACAGCCTCCAGAAATGCAAACAGGTTATTAGATGGATCATTCTTCTCGCCATCTTTTGTTCAGATTCTATCATTGAATGCCGGACCAGGCGGCGAAGGAACATACATTATGATCGATTTGCAGGCGATTCGGTCTGTTAATCGTGTAAAAATGTGGCAATTAGGATTTTATCCAAACGGACCGACAAATCTTCCAACCCACTTACGGGTAAGAGCATACACTATTTACGGTGGACTTGACACTCTTGCGATGGAAAAATTGGTACAGGTTCCGGAAAATACATTTGGAATAACAGATGATTTCTTCGAAAAAGTTGTTGATATTAGATTTCTGAAAATAACTGTTGATGTTCTTGATCAAGTACAAAGCACAGTCATTTCAGAAATTCAGGTTTTCGGGAAAGGGTATTTGCCTGAGGGATTTTATACCTCAACAGTGCGCGATCTTGGGCAGCCTGTAAATTTTTCGAAAGTAACATGGAACGCTGAAAAACCGGAAGACACACAAATATCTGTTAGACTCCGGACAGGACATACCGCAAAAGTAGATACTAATTGGAGTGATTGGAGAGAAGATTCAGCAACTGTGTCTGGGACTCTACTCCCGGTCTTTGAGCCAAGAAGGTATGTACAATACCAAATCAGATTGGGAACTCAAACCTTGTTCACTCCAAAAGTTGAAGACATATCTATTCACTACGATACAAAACTTGTTGCTCAATCGACTGATGCGAGCATTACTCCGCAGTATTCAACAATTCTGACTGAGAATATTTTTACATACAAAATTGTAATCAATAAGGGGTCAACAGATTATTCGATTGACACAATTGTCATCGGAACTCCAACGCCGAGTATATTGAATGACGTAACGATTAATGGAGTTAAAGTTTCTTACTCTGTGAATACTTTTTCAGATAGAATTATCATTGCATTGTCTAGTCCGATAACATCAACATCGACACTTGAAGCTAAAATTAAATGCACTCCATTCTTGGGAGTGAATAGATTTAGCTCGACATTGATTAGCAAAGATGCACCAGGCAATCCTCAGCGAGTCGATACAAAAAAATCCAGCGGAATTGAAGCTTGGAGTGTTCTAACAACAGATGTTCCAAAAAAATTATTAATTGATTATCGAATTGCTCCTAATCCCTTCACTCCCAACGGTGATGGAATAAATGATAAAACACAGTTGACATTTTTCCTTGCAAACATTGCTGAGCCAAGAGTTTTGATCGGCAATCAACTAAGAAAGTTGAATATTAAAATATTTGATTTGACGGGAAGATTAATTAAAAATTTGTATGACAGCGATGCTCGTGCTGCTGCATTTGTGGCTCAAAATGCAATCGATTGGGATGGCAAGGACGATAATGGAAAAGTAGTTCGTCCAGGAGTTTACATTGCTCAAATTGTAATTGATTCAGATAATGGCGGAGAGCAATCTGCCAAAACAATCACAGTAGTTTATTAGAAGGCAGAGGTAACTGTGAAGAAAATTTTAGTTTGTTTAATTTTTAGTTGTTTCAGTCTTGTCCAAGCCGGTGGTTTTGATAATCTTGGTGTGCACAGCAGGGTGATCGGTATTGGCGGAGTGTACTACGGTATTGGTGATGCACCATATTCGGTCTTTTATAATCCCGCCGGTTTGGCTCATTTAAAAAGAATCGAAATAAATTCCACTTACACGAATTTATTTCCCGGTCTTGAAGATGAAAGTATTTATTATCTAACTGCTTCAGGCGTTCTTCCTTTCGAACCGATTGGAAATTTTGGTGCGGGAATTACGTTTTTAAAAACGAATCACTGGCAGGAGAATACATTAATCTTGAGTTACGCACGAAATATGGTTGGCTCATTTGGAATTGGCGGAAGTGTAAAATTATTGAGATGGAGTGCAGCCGCAGCGCCCGGAGAGGCACCCCTTTCGTTTTTCGGATTAAGCTTTGATGCTGGTGCATATTATACCTTGGAGAATTTTCTTGGACAAGGGAATCTCAGATTTGGTGCTGCTGTTCAAGATATCACTCAACCAAGCATAGCAAAAAACGGTTCAAAAGATGCTGCTCTCCCAATGAAACTCGCTGCAGGTATTTCGTATTTTTCTCCTGGTTACGACTATTTAATAGGTATAGATGGAATAAAAGAAGGTGACGCTTATTATTTAAGATTAGGTGCAGAATTTCTTGCAATGAAAGTTCGTGTGCTTGGGGTTGAATCTGGTTTTTATGTTCGCGGGGGATTGAATGGTGTAGTTAATAAGATTGACTCAAAACAGAGTTCGTTGAACGGTGGATTCGGTCTCTTCGTAGAGAAATTTAAATTTGATTATGCTTATGATCATCAATTAGAAATTAAATCGATTGGCGGAAGTCATAAATTATCTATCGGATATCAATTTTAGGATGAAAGATTCCCCAAAAAAAATATCTCACTCAAAGAAAAATTTAATTTTTAAAACATCTGATTCAACTCAGAAATCCATTTCGGAGGTTAAGTTGAAAATTTTATTCAGCATATTATTTTTATCGGCAATTTCAGTACAGATATCTTTAGGACAATTCGTTTCGAATCTTGGCAAGTCCGAAGATAAATACATAAATCTTTCGGGCAGGAACTACGAGAACTACAGCTCAAAAATTGAAAAGAAAAAATTCTTTGACAATTTTGGAAATTTTCTCATAGAAGGTTACACTGTGATCGAGTTCAATGAATCGCAGAAACAGGCAGTAGATTTCGCATTGCCAGGCGGTCAGAGCAACTTCCTAAAATCCAGATACTATGAAAACTATTTTAGCAATATTGTTATCGGCAATGATAGTTATGGCGGATTCAATACGCGTCTTATGGTAGGTGATGCGATTCGAACAAAGTTTACAAATCTCACATTGAATAAAGCACGATTCAATGGTATAAGATGGGATGGTTCTTCTGCAAAGCACCGTGGAACTTTACTTGTTTCAAGAATTTCTGATCCAATCAGGTTCAGATTCGATCAAGGATTTTATGCCGATGGTGTGAGAAGAATTCGTGATTGGACTCAATATCTCATCGGCGGACACTTTGAAACCGACATAGGCGACGTTCTAACGGTTGGATTAACTTACTTGAATCAGCATCAAAGACGGGCAAGCTTGGATAGTGAAGAATCAAGTTTGAAAGGTGTGGTATCAAATGCAATTCCGAGAGTAATTTTTGTTCGCGTAAGTGATGACAGCCCTGGTGATAACTCTGGACCAATTGTTTATCAAGCTCCAGTAATTCTCATTAATGGAATTGTAAGACCAGCAGTAAATATCCATGGTTCGGTTCCACGTCAAGGTGCAACTACAATAAACGATCCAATTCAATATTGGACCTTTACAGATTTTTGGATAAATAATAAAGACTTCTTTGCTGGTGCTGATACTACAAGTTTCACGAGATATATCAATTATCGAGATCGATATTCTAGAGTTTCTCCTTCATACCCAACGCAGATCTCAAGTGTTGATGGAAGAAACATAACATATGCTTATGTAATCCCTGAAGGTGCAACAAGCGTTTCTTTCCAGATGATTCTGGCAAATGATTATCGAATAGACATTGCTCATGATTGGATAAATCGTTTAGATGAATATACCGGCGACGCACGTTTTATTTCACACTCCGATCCTGATATTTATGCGACTCCGGTTCCATTCAGAACAATCCGAAGAGCAGATGGAAATGTAAAGGATGCCTCGAACAAACAAATTGTTAGTTTCTCATATGGTTTAGCCACCGGAATGGAAGTTTATGGGATTAATTTTTCATTCAACTGGGAGGGATTTGAAATTGAAGGTGAATTCAATCAGAGCAGCGAGCATTTCAAATATCCAATTATTCGTGATCAAAGATTTACAAAAAAATCTGGTGAGGAATTTACTAAAACCGGCCAAGCATGGTATCTTCGTGCAAAGAAAAAGATAGGCAGATTAACTTTAGGCGGTGAACGATATAGAATAGACGGTAATTATATAACTGCATTAAACATTTACACGATGGAGAATAGTTTCTTCAGCAGCCCATCGGACAACTTAATTCCAAATCCAATTTTTCCGGATTATTTAGGTTATGACGGTTCGACTTCAGGTGCACTGATCCCGGGTGGAGCTTATTTTGCATTGGTGGACGACAATGATGATAATGACAGATGGGAAGATGGATTTTATCATTACAATGTTTTTACAACTGATGCGCGACAGAAAAATAGAGATGTCCTCAACAGAGTCGGTGACTTTTTCTTACTCGGTTACAGACAAAACACAAATGAGTTGGTAAGTCTTGCTACAATTCTCCGAAGACCAGATACAGGAATTTTCCCGGGAAAAGACAGAGATAACGACGGAATTCCTGATGATGATAGAAATGCAGATGGTATTCCGGATTTTGCTCAGGATTTTTTAACTTTTTATACAGATCCGCCTTCACTTGATTATGGAGACGATTGGAACAATAACGATGTAATTGATGAACAGGAAAATGATATTTTGCCGGATTATCCATATAATCCTGATGTCGATGGTTATCATGTATTTTCGAATCTTGAACTGCTCAGCTCATTGAATGTCGGATTTGGAATTTTGAGAGAAAGAGGATTACTGAGAGGTGGATTTAACAATGTTGATTACTTTAAGCTTACATATTTCACGTCTACCCCAAGATTCGGTTCGCTGAGGATTTTCTATGTTTTGAAACGTGTACGCGATAATATTTCAAACGACAGCTATCAATTCCCGGGAGTAATTACAACTGCTGATCCTTTTCCGGATTATGTTTTAGATCCGTTGAATTACAAAAACAGCTTGGTGAATTCACTCTATATTGGAACAACGTTCACTCAAATTCCGAATTTAAGAATTGAAAATAATATTAAGATCCAATTCAACAAACAGTTTGCACAAGGTCAAAGATTGCGAGCATTTCTTCCAGAATCTCGTCTGTTAGATGATCAAGTAGATGGACGCATCTCTTTCTTCGGAATGGTAAACAAGATCGAATATGAAATTTCATTTTTCAATAATGCCTTGAAAGTGATTCCGCAGTTTAAGATTCGGACGGAAAAATCAGCTAAGTTTACAGAAAATAAAGAAGGACAGTCTATTACTCAAATCACTAAACATCTTCAAGAAACAATTCCTATCATACGGGTTGATTATAAGTTGACTGATAATACAACACTCCATTTCGGTATGCAAGGTATAACATTTCTGAAGGGAATTGAGGTTACTGCTTATAGAATAAGAAATTTAAAAGATGATTTCGAAACAGAGAATAGAAGGACTGTTGCTTTCTCTCTTAGCAATAAATCGCAGTATGCTGGTTATAATATTGTGATCGATTTTGGATATAAATTCACTACAAGAGATTTTAAACGATTTGAAGATAGAGTAAAAGGAAAAGAGGAGTCGACCTTGTACTTCTCTATCTTTACTGGATTTTAATTATGTGGCAGGCAATAGTAGTCATAGTTGCGGCTGTCTTAAGTGTGTTCATTCCGACACCTCAAGAGATGCGAAATGCATTCACTGCAGGCCAGAATTATTTCGTTTCGCGCGACTATGTAAATGCCATCAGACAATACGATAAAATTCTTTACACTGAGAGTCCATTTCTCAAAGAAGACAGTGTTAAGGTCTCTATCTTAAATGATGAGTTCCGTGTCAGCGTTCGAATTGCCGCTGCATATCAAAAAGCTAATACATTTAAACAACTAAGTAAGGGCGATTCAGCAATTCACTACTTCCGCCAAGTAGCAAATCAGAAAGAAGAGAACAAATTAGCAGCACTTGCACAATTTCAGATATATGACATTTTATATAAACTTGAAAAATTTGATCCTTGTATCCAGGAAGCATCATTATTAGTAAGGCGTTTTCCGAAAGAAAAGAAATCTGAGCAAGCACTCTATGATATCGGTTGGGCTTATCGAGAACTCGAAAACCTAGACAGCTCGAGTATAGCATTTGAAAGACTCTTGTCTCAGTATCCTACAACAGAATACTACGCACGTGCATTATATCAGGTTGCCCAAAATTATTTTGAAAGTGCAAGTTACGATTCAGCACTGGTTCATTGGAGCGAACTTGTTGTTAAGTTTCGACCCTCCATCTTCACAGAAAAAGATTGGGAAAAGGTTGAACTTAAAGCTGAAAAAGAGAGAAGAATTTTCGAAGCAACGCAAGGAAGAGAAGTCGAGAGCACTGATCTTGAGCTCGTTGCAAAAGCTAATATTAAAATCGGCGATGCTTATAGAAAGAAGGGCGATTTTTCTCGGTCAATCGACGCTTATAGATCGATAATAACGACCTATACACTCTTGCCGTCTCTTCAAGAAATTGCTTGGATAAAAATTGCAGATTATTCACTCGCGGAAAAAGGAATAGATGAAGCTATTGACGCCTATCGGGATGCAATCGATGCTAATTTTTCTAATAAAAAGCTGCAAGCTAAGATGCAATATAAAATTGCCGAGACTTACCAAATCGCAAAGATGTTTACCAAAGCTGCAGGAGAATTCGATTTCTACATTAACAGTTTTGGACAGGTAGCTGATGCAATTGATTTCAGTGTCGATAAGGCAAAGTTCAGCGTGCTTCTGAATTATTACAACGCAAAAGATTTTCAAAGGGCTGTAGCTCATTCCGATTCATTCACTCAGAAATATGCTTACAGCGATTTAACGCCCGGTGTTCTCTCGATGCAAGCCTCATCTTTGAATTTTTTAGGTGAATATTCTAAAGCACAGAGGACTCTTGAGATTTTGATCAAACAATTTCCTAAGAGCAATGAAATAGTAAATGCAAAAGTTCAACTTGGTTTTACATTATATAAAATCGGAGAAATCGAATCTGCCCTAAATCTTTATAAGTCAACTCTTGAAGAACATCCGGAGAAAATTGATTCGAGTGAAGTTTCTTATTATATACTGATGGCAGTAGCCGATTTGAAAAGATATGATGAGGCACTTGCACATTTCGACAAGGTTAAATTTAATTCTCCCTATTTTCCTGCAGCAGTAAATCGTGTTACTAAAATCTATGTTGCCCGCTCCGAGTTTGATGACGGTGAGAAATTCTTAAAAGATGTTTTAGAAAAGGCGGTCGCGAATAAGGATTCGGTCAATTATTTGAATGATATTTATTTCAGTACGGCGGATTTATACATAGGAAAAAGCGATTACCAATCTGCGTTGAATCAGCTGAATATTATATTAGATGATTCTAAAGTTGCCGTCGAAAGAGAAAGTTTTGCTGTTCAAGTTAAGTATGTCCGAGGGATAATAAATTTTCAATTAGAGAATTATGAAGCTGCTATCGAAGATTTAGAAGAAAGCCTTGCCTCCAAGACTTTTACCTCAATTATGAATGCGAACGTCTCCAATGCCAACGAGAAATTAGCTTTATCTTATGCAAAAAGCGGTAAAACTGAAAAAGGAGTTAGCATCTTTCTTGATTTAGTTTCAAGAACAGAAAATGAAATTGATAAGGGAAAATATTATTCCGTTTTATCATCGATTTATTATGAAAGTGGTAATTATAAAGAGGGCATCAGTTATTCTGAAAAATCACTTCAAGTGAACGGATTAGACACTGCGACAATAATTTCATCATACATTACTTTGTCAAACTGTTACAAAGGATTAAATCAGCTTCCAAAAAGTGTTTCATTACTTCTCGAAGCATCTGAGAAATTCCCAAATGCCGCTGAGATTGAAAATGTTCTTTTCCAATTGGCTGCTATTAATTATGATAATTCTGACTATGAAAAGGCGATTGACATTTTTAATAAGTTTTTAGCTCAATATCCAGAAAGTGAAAACAAACGTGATGCCTTGCTATTTAAAGGATACTCTCACTATGAAATTGGAGAGTGGGATAACGCGTATAACACTATGAAAAGGTTTATCGCAGCATATCCTCAAGATCCGAAATCGCCTGATATGCAATACTATGCTTCAGAGTCAATGTTCAATTTGAAAAAATTCGAATCAGCAATTCGAGAGTATCAGAATTTATATAAAAGATATCCAAAGTCTGAGTTAGCGCCAGTGGCATTGTACAATGAAGCATGGTGCTATTATGAGCTAAAACAACCAGAAAGAATGATAGAAACATTTAAATCGCTTGTTCAAAAATTTCCAAAGAGTGAAAACGCTCCTCATGGTTTGTTTACAATCGGTGACTACTATTACAATATTAAAGATTATCCAAATGCATCGCTTTATTATACCGAGTTGAAAAATAAATATCCCTCTTATGAAAAAATTGCTGAAGTAGAAAATTTGATATACGATCTTAGTCAGATTAATTCTTACCTTGAATATGAAAAAGCAATGAAGTTCTTTGACGATAGGAAATATGAAAAAGCAATTGAGGAATTAAAAAAAGTTTTAACAAAATATTCCACTGAGAGTATTGCGGTTGGCTGTCATGTGAATATTGCTTCGGCTTACGAAATGCTTGATTTGAAAAGAGAAGCAATCGAATGGTATAATAAAGTTATTCAGCTTTATTCCGAAAGCCGCGATGAAAACGAACGCGCTGCAGTATTTTTCGCTCGAGAACATAAAGAATGGTTAGAAAGTCAATAAATTTTTACGGAGGACAAATTTGAACTTACAATTAATATTGCTCCAAGTCGAAACTGAAACTACAAGCTGGTTAACAGATAATTGGCTTGTTGATATTTTAAGCAAAGGTGGGTGGTACATAATGTATCCGCTTTTATTTTTCTCTATAATCTCTCTCGGAATTATTATCGAAAGGTTATATAGATATTATTCCGTTCCAAATGAGAAAAAAGCTAATTCAATCTTAGATCAATTACAGAATTTATTACATCAGCATGGAACGGTGGAACCATTGATCGAATGGTGTGACAAGAATAAGGGAATATTTGCGTATGTCTTTTTGCAAGTACTCAAAAGATTTAATTTTCTTGTTGTCGAAAAACGTCCAATTCACGACATGAGAAATGAGCTACTTGATACTGGAGATGAATCTGCTGAAGAATACTTCGAAGAATTTTTACCGATTGTGAACACAATCGCAAGTGTCGCAACACTTATTGGATTGCTCGGAACAATTCTCGGAATGATCATGTCTTTTGATGAAATTGCAAAAGGAGGAAAAGGAGATCCAGCCATTGTAGCCGGTGGAATTTCCGTTGCATTAATTACTACAGCAGGTGGTTTAATTGTTGCAATACCATCTGTGATTGGTTATAGTTTTTTAAAAAGGAGAACAGTAAAACTCATAAAATTTGTTGAACCGTTCACAAATCATTTTGTTAATTTGATATTAAAAGATCTGGCTCGTTTTGCTACGTATCGAGAAATGTTAAAGACGGCTTACCGTGATGGCGTATTAAACAAGGATGAAGAAGCATTCTTAAAAGAAAAAAGAATTGATTTGAACATTTCTGATACCGAAGGGAAAAAACTTGAAGATGAAATTCTTAAATCTTTAGGGTATAAATAATATGGCTCGGAAAAGAAAAGAATGGGAAGAACGGGGTATTGATATGACCCCTATGATCGATTGCGTATTTCAGCTATTGATCTTCTTCATGGTTACGACTGTATTTGCAGTGCAAAGTGGATTAAAGGTCGATCTGCCGCAAGCAGCAACTTCCGATGCGCCGCCTGAGAAAGATTTGAGTATCACTATTTCCGATAAGGGTGAGATGGATTTGAATGGTACTCGTGTAACTCTGGATAATCTTGAGGAACAGCTTAGGATCCAAAAAGATATTTTCGGAAGCAAAGTTTTAATTATCAAAGCAGATAAAAAAACATTTCATGGTATCGTCGTTGACGTAATGGATGCTGCAAAAGTTGTTGGTATCGATCAGCTTGCAATTGCTACTGAAGAGGAAGAGAAAGATAAAAACAAATAACTTATAGAAACGAATGCAGGTCATAAACATATCTGGATTTGAAGTAAACCAAAAGTTAAAGAGTTTTCTTTCATACTATAGAAAACATCTTTTAATTTTTTTAGCAATTTCTGCATTCATACATTTCCTTCCGATTATTTTGCAAATTGATATTACTGAAAGTATTAAAGAAACAAAGCGCCCACCAACAACTGTTAAATTCATTCAACGTGCACCAAAACTGCAAAAGCAGCTTGAACTTCAAAAAGCTCCGAAGATTGTTGAACGTACATTACAAAGAATGTTACCGCAGCAAGTTAGAATGGCAACAATGCCCCGAACTATGACAACAGCAGCCCGTCATGGCGGAACTGCTCTTTCATCACTCGGTCGACCAGGTGATTATGTGGATAGGACTTGGTCACCCCAGCAAGCCCAGTTTTACGGACCGAACATTCAAATGGAAGTTGAGAATACTCGTGCTTCATCAAAGCGAGGCACTGCTGGACTGAGAGACAATCTTATTGATTGGATGAATTTTCAAGATCGATTTTCTGGTATGATTGACCAGGGAGCAAATAAAAAAGATATTTCCGGTTTCTTGGAATTCTATCAACTGCAGTATCGCGGAAGTAAAGTTGAAGACAACAATCAACCTGGATGGAATGCAATACCACAGGCTTTGTTGAATTTATCTGATTTCATTAATAATGGTACAAAAGTGAAAGTCTCGCTGAAGGGGACCATTCGTCTTGACAGTAAAGAAATTATGAATATTCCGGTAATATTTATGATTGGTTACAGAGCCGAACCATTATACACAAAGGAAGAAGCCCAGAACTTAGGTCGATACTTGCGTGAAGGAGGTTTCTTATTTATTGATGATGCATTTGCATATGAATCTGGGTCATTCAGCCGGAAAGCAAGACAGCTAGTTACTGATGCATTAGGTTTCGATGCTATTTTTGAGCGTGTTCCAAACAATCATCCACTTTTCCATGCATGGGAAGATTTTGATGCAGTTCCAGCTGGGGACGATAATATCCGTCCGAATGGTATGTCTCTCGCAAATCCCAATCCTGCACAAAGATTAAAACCTGTACCAGAAAGATACAAGTACATTGAAGGAGTATTCCTCGGAGGTCGACTTGCAGTGGTAATTTCAAACAAAGGCTACAGTCGTGCATGGGGAGATTGGTTAAAAAATCCTTCCAGTTTTGGCGGGCCACAAGACAATACAAGACAGTTACAATTTGGACTTAATATAATAGTCTACGCCTGTACACAAAAGGGCGGAATAATTGATAAGAATAAACAAAAAGTTGCAGCAGAGATTAATCAATGAAAAAATTTCTTTTGATAGTTTTAATATTATTTACTTCAATTCAATTCGGATGTGACTCCGTTTATAAATATGTTTTCATGCCTCCGGAACGAGTCGCATATATGTACATGCCTGATGCAGAGAACATGAAATACATGAATGATACAACTTATAGACTTTCCAAAGATAGTCTGACGATAATCATGGATCGAAAAGATTTTAAAATTGAATTAAAGTACATGACCGATTTTCAGCTAAACACGTTCGAATTCCCAGATGACTCCAAAGCAGGTTGGTTCTCAAAAAATCCATTTACATATGGAGATTGGATTGATCCTTCAAAAGGATATTCTCCGAATAGATTCTCAGTATTTAAGATAACTATTTACAATTACTCCGGTTCTAAAATAAATTTCGACCCGGAAGAATCTCTTCTTGAAACAGATAGAGGAGATAAGTTGAATGCTTATGCTCGAGAGAAAAAAGCTGCAAAATATCAGAGTATGGAAGAGTATTATTTGAAGCGTAAAGGCGCCAGCGGAATTGATGATGAAGTTTTTGAATCAAGAATGGGAATTGTCAGAAGAACAATGGTTTATTTAGGTAAGCCGGTTTATGCAGGCGACTCCAGAGAAGGATTTATTGTGTTCGATCCAATGGATGAATCAGTTGAAAAAGTGAAATTCTCACTGAGGAATTTTATTCTTAGCTACAGTGAAACAAATGAACCTGATGAATTTGGAAATTATGTTTTTTACTTTAGCAAAGTAAAATTCGACCGAGCAAAGATTACAGGCAGAACATCTCTTGATACAACTTTTATTTCAATTCCAACTTCAAAAGATAGTTTGCTTTTGGATCGAGAAATTAATTTTACTCAGCTTCAATATACTTCCACAGAAACCCGTGAAGGTGGAAATATTGAAGCATGGAATCCAATGCCTGAAGCAATTCCAGAATTTATAAAGCATCTGCAAGCTCAGACAAAAATAAAATCTAAATTTGTGCGAATTACAGCCGATGCACCGAATTTGCTGGTTTCGGATTTTGTCGTTTTACTGGGCGGATTCGGGAAGCCAAATATTAGTTCAGTCATGGTGAATAATTTAGCTGAACTTTTATCGAAGGGCGGATTCTTATACATAGAAAATTCTCATGTTACAAAAAGTTGGCCATATTATTCATCCATGCTGGAATTTTTAAATCAACTCGCAAACAGAATCAGCGGGAAAACTGAAATAAAGAGAATTGCTCTGGACCATCAAATATATAACATGAGATTCAAATTTACTGATTTACCCAAAGGATTAGATGATTTCAACACACAGCTGCTTCGGAATGATTACATCGATGGACTATTCATTAATGGAAAGTTAACTGCTGTCCTATCGAACAAAGGTTATATTCCTCAATGGGTGGCGTTAGAAAACAAAACGGAAGCGTTGAATTTCGGAGTTAACCTTGTGCTTTATGCTCTCGAAAGGAAAAAATGAAATACATTTCATTTCTTACACTAATACTGCTTGGCAGCATTTTATTTGCCCAGCCGCGTAAAGAAGTTAGAGCTGTCTGGGTAACCACTGCAGGTAGAGCTGATTTTCCATTTTCTGTTGGCGCTTCAGCGCAGAGAGCTGAGATCGATGGAATAGTAAATGTTTGTAAGAATGCAAATCTCAATACAATTGTATTTCAAGTAAGTGCGCGCGGCGATGCGTATTATAGCTCTTCGTTCCTCCCTTGGGCTTCAAATCTTACATGCTTTACTCCATGTCAGGATCCATCAAATTTAGGATTTAATCCAGGATATAATCCACTCGCTGAAATGATCTTGAAAGCAAGACAACAAAATATTGAAGTTCATGCGTGGATCAATGCTTATTACGTAATTAGTGATACACTCTCGAAATATCTTTCAGTTATAACATTTCCACCGCATCCAGCGATTATTGACAGCTCCAACGGTCAACGTTACTGGAAAACACGCTGGTTTGCTAAGACTTCTACAGGTCAGATGAAAAGTGACGGCGGATTTTTCTTAGATCCAGGCAATCCGGATGTCAGACATCACTTAGTAAACATTGCAACTGAAATCGTAAAGAATTATAATATTGATGGAATCCATTTTGATTTTATTAGATATACAGACCTTGGAGCCGAAGCTCTTCTATTTGGAGATGCTTCTAACTATTGGTTCACAAATCGAACAGATTCTTTAAATGGCAATCCTTGGAATTTGCCGCGTAATGATTTCGCACGATTGAACATTGAGCGAATGGTTAAAATGACGATGGATTCTGTGAAACATTATAAACCGTGGGTGAAGGTCGGAGCTACAACTCCAGGTGTTTATACTGCGGCGGCAATGGGATTATCCTGCGGTGTATGGGAGTTATATAATCAATTACGTTCAGATCCAAAAGCATGGGCTGCAAAAGGATATATTGATTATCACAATCCGCAAGTTTATTGGAATATCGCGACGTGCCCCGAATTCACAAAAATTTCTAATTGGTGGAAGAATAATTTAAGTGGTAAACAAACTTGGTTGGGACTTGCTTCATATAGAATAGGTGAACCAAACTTTGGCGATATAAATGAAATTAAGAATCAGATAAATTATTCACGTACTATTGGTGCATCTGGTGTGAATTTCTTCAGATTCCGGAGTATGGCAAGTTCGATAAACTATTTTGACTCGCTCACAAATTCACTGTATAAATATCCTGCAAATCAACCGCCAATGATTTGGAAAGATCCTGTTCCGCCAAATAAACCAAATTATATTACGATTCAGAAAATCACCTCAGATAGGTTTAGAATTGCGTGGACAAGACCTCAAACCGCTACAGATGGAGAGATTGCAGAGTATTACAATATTTTCAGAGCAACATCTCCAATAGATCCAAATAAAGCAGAACATTTGTATAAAATTACATCTAATCCTGATACTTTTTATTTTGATATTATTCCAGATACAAACTCGGTTTACTACTATGCTGTTTCTGCTTTTGATAAAGTTGATAATGAAAGCGAAATCTCAAATACAATCGCTACAAATATCGAAATTGATTATGAAAATTATCCGACAACAATTAATTTAAGCCAGAATTATCCAAATCCATTTAATCCGCTGACTAAGATAGATTTCGAAATTTATTTACCAGGGCTTACAACTTTGAAAGTTTATGACATGCTAGGAAGAGAGATCGCGGCTTTAGTAAATGAAAATTTATCAGCGGGAAAATATTCCGTAGAATTTAATTCAAATATTTATAATTTACCTAGCGGAATCTATTATTATCGATTAACTAATTCTGGTTCATCAATCACAAAAAGTTTTGTTTTATTAAAGTAGAGTAAAAAATGAAAATTGTTCAATTAGTTTTTATCTTATTATTGATGGCACAAATAGGTGCTTCGCAGACTAGATACACTAGTTTGGAAAATTCACCTACACTAACTATCAAAGAAATGTCAAGCGATCCTGTACCAATTATGCCTGAGTGGAATGTTCGCAAAATTACTGGATTAGCATATAGTACGTTTGTACCTGGCTCTGGTCAGTTTTATCTTGGACATAAATTAAAAGGTTCTTTAATTACGGTCGGTTTCCTTGCATCCTTTGTAACGGCGATAGTATCTCACAATAACTTCATTTCGAACCGTGAGAGGCTCGATAATTTGAAATATGAGTATTACAGCGCCGACCGTTACGCCCTTGCAGAAGAACTGTGGAAACAAATTAAAGAAGTTCACGATGAGCAAAAAGTAAACGAGAGGAAAAGGACGATCTCATCCTTCATAAGCGCTGGCATCTGGGCATTGAACATAATCGATTATTTATTTTTTACTGATGATCTGGGTGTTGCTGATTTTTCAAATACTCTGAAAATAAACGATAATCTCATATCAACTGATCTCCAGACCATCTTTTCAATTAGAGTTCCTTTATAACATGAGAATACAAATGAATATATTTTTTGCAATTAGTTTAGTTTTTTTCTTATTTTGTTCCAACGGATGTGAGAAATCTGAAGAACTTATATCGCCTTATCACTATTCGATTTTGCCAAAGCCCTCAGGTTTTAAAATCATCAAAGCTGATACAACTACAACCGGTAAATGGAGAGTTACAATGAGTTGGACGATATCCGACACTTCAAATTTAAAACATTTTGAGGTTTTCAGGTCTATTAAATATTCGGATATCTTTAAAATCATTCAATCGAATTACACAAGTTACACTTTTATTGATTCGAGTCTCCCATCATTTACAGACAGTGTAAAGCTCTTCTATAAAGTATTCCCAATCGGACAAAAAACAGATATCAGAACAGGCGCGAAAGTGACTTTTACCGGGCCTGAAGCTGATATAGACTCAATAACTATTAAAAAGCCAAAATAAATTAATGTCTATTTTATTAACAAACGGAGGTACGCATGAATAAAAAACTTTCAGCCTTACTTATGGTGTTTGCTTTAGTAGTGCTAACATCACAAGTATCCGCACAGCAAATACTTGATCCTGCAAACTACATCACTGTTGCAAATTTGAATGATAACAACACTGGAACAGGCGCAGGTACTAATTTGTGCGACACTACTTATTGTGAAATCCCACCCGTTGCTAATTCACCTACCCAAACAGATGGCTGGTGGTCAAATACGGGAAGTGCCTGGTTCAATAGCAGCCATCGAAGAACTCCTAGAACTGCAGGTAGTCCAAATGGTGCTTCTGCAACATACTTTTTTGATGTTGCGGTTTCAGATTATTACTTAGTTTATCACTACATGGGCTTTACTGGAAACGCAACAAGTAATGCTTATGTTACTTTTAAACGTTTCGGAGAAGGAGTTATTGCTGACAGTTTCCGCTATGATATCCAAAGTAATAACGTAACAACAGGAGCAACTGGAAGTTGGAAGCCGTTGGGAATTTTAAATGTCCCAGCAGCAGCAAAGGGACTTGAAGTAAGAATTGGTGCCGATACATTGACACCAGCGTTTATGCGCGTTGATGAAGTGAGGATTTTGAGGAGTCCTGCAGCCGGTGCTGATCTTGAATTCGGAAGGAGGCACATGACTGGCTTCGATACTACAAGGATGATTGAAGATTTCCCGCAAACAACTTTCAAGTGGGGAATTTACGAGGATCGTGAGTTCACTATGTACAACTTAGGTGGTGCAGATTTGATCATATCGAACGTAACAACTTCAACGAATCGTTTTTATAGCATTTCTACATTACCTATGACAATCCAGCCAGGCAAGAAAGCGAATATAAAAATAAGATTTTCACCTAAAGGTGAAGAAGCGACTTTTGATACAGTCGTGATTCACAGCAATGATGCTGCTGAGCCTCAAGCATTCTTTCCAGTGAGAGGTGAAGGAATTAATTATAATTTCATTATGAATGCGAGCAGTGGATTTGAACCACATTGGAATGCACCAGGGACAACGTCATATGTGGAAACTGGCCTCTCTTCATTTTCAAATTCAGCAAAGTCAAACTTCATTTATCCTATTCCTAATGGAAATTCAAGTAGTAGAGTATATATTCCAGCTACAGACCTTCCAACTGCTACATATGGTTTCCAAATACCAGATACGATTCCAGGCAAATATATTCTAGAATATTCTGGGCCTTCTGGATCGCCGAATGCAGCACGTAATGCCACTATTTCTGTAACCACTCCATTTATGGCCGATACACAAAGGGTACTCAATTTTAACGAAAGAGGTGTAACAGGGGCAATTCTTTGGTTACAAATTTCTGACAATAATACTCGAATCTTTCAATTGAATGGAGGCGGTCCAACAAAGGTTATGTTTGAAAATCCATTACAAATGGCCGGTGTGGGAGACCTTTTACGCGTTGACTTATTGCGTTGTAGATTATTGCCGATAGCTCCTACAGCATCAACATCAGCCGATGCAGTTGGCAGATTATTAAGCTTTGGTTCTGTATCTATTTACGATTCAATCAGAAATGCGGAATTCAATTATCAGAGAGGTCTGCAAATCAGAAGCAATGGCGAAACACCGTTAAAAGTTGATTCAATCATGATTTTCGGTGCAGATAGTTCAAAATTCAGTATCGCAAATCTACCACCATTACCATTAACACTACCCGCAATTGATGGGATTTACAATCTGACAGTAGAGTTCAGACCTGATTCGATTCGACTTCATTCAGCTACATTAAGAATGTGGACAAATGATACAACCAACAATCGATACATCAATATCGCACTCTCTGGTCAGGGTGTAGGAACAAACATTCTGGTTGATAACTCAGATCCAACTACTTTTGTAAGCACACCTGTTGTTGATTGGAATCAACCTTCGCCAATGAATATGAATTACTGGCAGAGAATTGCCGGCAGCGGAACTAATAACGAGAGAATCTTCACCTATATTTATGGTAAGTTCTATAATGGAACTCCGAGTGAGCCATTAAATTATGTTCATTGGTTCCCAAGATTTCCACAGCGACCAGGTGGACCAGCAGTTGAACCAGATAGTTTCGATGTTTGGGCGATTGTTCCAGCTGGATCAAGTACGGGAAATCCAAAAGCAGTATATGAAATCAATCACGTTGGCGGATTAACAAAATTAATTCGAAATCAAAATTCAACTGCCTTTGGTGGTAATGTTACTTCAGATGGAAGATTATATCTCGGAAGATATACGTTCTTGCGCGGCGGACAAGATATTCATGGCGGCGGAACGATATATGGGAACGTTAAAATCATTAATGATCATGAGGAAGTATCAGAGTTTTATCGTGATAGTGTAATAAATCGTGCTGTTACAGACAGCCACGTCACTCGAGCTGATGCTATCATGCTTCAACAGGCAGCTGGCCCAGTGACTGGTGTTGGAGATGAAGGATCAATACCGACAGCTTATTCACTAAGCCAAAACTATCCAAATCCATTCAATCCTACAACTCAGATTAGATTTGGTATTCCACAAGATGCCCGGGTTTCATTAAAGATATATGATATTCTTGGTAGAGAAGTTAGAACTTTAATGAATGATGATCTCAGAGCAGGTTATCATGCAGTCGAGTGGGATGGAAAAAACAATTTTGGCGGAAAAGTATCGAGCGGAATATATATTTATCGAATGGTGGCCGGCAAATTTGTTAAAACTATGAAAATGATGATGCTTAAATAAAGTTTCATCAATCTTTTGGAAAAAGGTAATCCTGGTAACCGGGATTACCTTTTTTTTATTTATTTATCGATAATTATACTGTTATGAATCTATCTACTCTCAACTCTTCTCAAAAAAATGCAGTCACCGAAACTGAAGGTCCAGTTCTTGTAGTCGCAGGCGCTGGAAGCGGGAAAACAATGGTGCTAACCTATCGTATTGCGTATTTAATTTCGAAAGGAGTGAATCCGTCTAATATTTTAGCGCTTACATTTACAAATAAAGCTGCTGATGAGATGAAAGAAAGGATTCGTCATCTGATTGGAGCTCAAGCGGAAAAACTTAGTATGGGTACATTCCATTCCATTTTTGCCAGGATGCTAAGGTTCGAATCTGCATCTCTTAATTATTCGAGCAGCTACTCAATATATGATACTGATGATAGTCTGAGTCTAATTAAGAGAATTATGAATGAATTAGACATATCTGACAACTTTCTAAATCCAAGATTTGTGCAATCACGAATTTCGAAAGCTAAAAATAAATTAATCAGGCCTGAAGCATATGAAAATAACTTTTTTGGAATTCATGAAAATAAGATTAAAGCTATCTATGAAGTCTATCAACAGCGTCTTGCATCAAGTAATGCGATGGACTTTGACGATCTATTAATCAAACCAATTGAACTCATTGAAAAGGATGCGAAGATTCTGCAAAAGTACCAAAAAAGATTTCAATACATTTTAGTTGATGAGTATCAGGATACCAATCACGCACAATACAAAATGTTGAAGCTCCTTTCCGGTGGGACAAATAATATTTGTGTTGTCGGAGATGATGCACAAAGTATCTACAAATGGCGCGGTGCAGATATTAGAAATATCCTGGATTTCACAAGAGACTATTCAGAAGCTAGGATTATCAGATTGGAACAAAACTACCGATCAACTAGATCTATTTTAAGTGTTGCTGATTCAGTGATAAAAAGAAATCTCAACCAAATTGAAAAGAATCTTTGGACTGAAAACGAAGAAGGAAACAAAGTCTCTGTTTACGAATGTCTTGACGATAAGGATGAAGCGAATTATATCTGCAAAACTATCACTGTCAAGATGATGTCAAAAGAGTTTAATATAAACGACTTTGCTATTTTATATCGCACAAATGCACAATCACGCAGTTTTGAAGAGGCACTAATTAAAAGCACTATTCCTTATGTAGTGGTTGCGGGAACTGAATTCTACAGAAGAAAAGAAATAAAAGATGTAATTGCATATTTACGACTATTGATAAATCCAGATGATGATGAAAGCTTTTTAAGAGTTGTCAATTTTCCTTCAAGGGGAATCGGTCAAGTTTCACTTGATTCACTGATGAAGATCTCAATAGATAATCATTGCTCACTCTTTAAGAGCACTGGAATTTTAAATGAGTCATCTGTATTAAGTGAAAGAGCTAAAAAGAATTTTATGAGCTTTCATGATCTAATCACAAAATATGCTCAACTAACTGAAAGATTGAACATCAACGAATTAACTAGATCACTTATTGACGAAACAGGAATTTTGAAAATGTACAAGGAAGAGGGGAGTGAGGATTCGCTGAACCGTTATGAAAACATTCTGCAGCTGCTGAATGGAATACAAGATTTCACAATCTCTAATCAAGGGAAATCGTTAGTAGATTTTCTAAATGACATTGCTCTTATTTCCGAAATTGACAAATGGGAAGATAAAAGTAATGCAGTAGCGTTAATGACTCTACATTCAGCAAAAGGTCTCGAATTTAAAAATGTTTTCATTGTTGGCTGTGAAGATGGTTTATTACCGCTTTCTCGTGATTCGAATGTTGATGATTTAGAAGAGGAGAGAAGACTATTTTACGTTGGATGCACAAGAGCAAAGAAAAACCTTCACTTATCTTTTGCGAGGAATAGAAATCGATTTGGGAGTTTATATCCACAAACGAGATCAAGATTCCTGGATGAGATTGATGAAAGATTTGTTCAATTTGAAAACACTGGAGTCAGTTATTCATACGCTCATAGAAGGAATACATATTCTGTTAAAAGGACAGCTCAGCAAAAGCAAAAAAGTGTAATGCCAAATTATGAAGACTTTTCGCAGGAAGAAAAGATACTAACTATTGGAAGCAAGGTAAGTCACGATGTATTTGGAGAAGGCACCATCCGGCAAATGAGTGGATTTGGAGACAATCTTAAGGCTGTGGTCGAATTCGATTCCGGCGTCCGAAAACACTTAATGCTTAAATTCGCAAAGCTGAAAGTGTTATAAAACTTTATTTGTTTAAGTAAACTCTCAGATCATTCATTCTCTTGAATTGTCCGTAGTCATTACTTTATAAAAGCAAAAAGAGACTAGGCTAAAAATCAATGTCCAGCAAAAAATTAAAAATATTAGTCCTTCAGTTGTTAATCCCATCTTACACATTCGCCTTTCTGAGTTGGTTATTTTTCCAGGCAATCCGAACCATTAATAATATTCCGATTAAAAGCAGAATCATTAAAATACGTGCTGCCCATATATAAGGGACGTTTTCCGGGTTAGCATTATGTAATAAGAGAATTGGAATGGCATCATTAATTAACCACCAACCCATAATAGTAAGTAATATTAGCGGTGTGACATATTTCATAATGTAGAAAAAGAATCTTGGAATTTTGATGTCGCCGCCAGAGTTTATTTCTTCCCATGCTTTTTCTGCTCCGAATATCCACATAAAAATCACAGTTTCCATTAAGGCAAAAACAACTAATCCAAATGTTCCTGCCCAATAATCCATCTCGTCTAAGAAACCGAATTTCAGGAAAAAGACCACAAACTGAACGGAGACTAAAACAATTACTGCTAATATTGCAGTGGCTTTTTTCCGAGTAAATCCGAACTCATCTTCCATAAAAGCTATAACTGGTTGTCCCATTGCAACCGATGACGTGATACCGGCGAAGAATAAAAGGAGAAACCACAAAAATCCGAAGACTTCACCCATTGGAAACTTTTGAAATATAATTGGCATTGAAACAAAACCAAGATTGAAAGATCCACCTTGGGCGATTTCTTGAGTTGTCGCAATACCAAAGAAAGCTACTGCGACTGGAATTGCAATACTTCCACCCAAAACAACTTCGGCAAATTCATTTGTTGCAGCAGTAGTTAGCCCAGAGAGTGCGATATCATCTTTTGGTTTTAAATAACTCGCATAGGCATGAATCGTCCCCATTCCAACTGATAGGGTAAAAAATATTTGTCCAGCTGCAGCCATCCAAATTTTAGGATCGTCAAGTTTCGAAAAATCTGGATTCCAAATAAATGCTAGTCCATTCCAAATGCTATTTTGAGGTTGGGATTGATCAGGAGTTCCAAGAGTAAAAACTCGCACAACAAGAATCACAGCAAAGAAAAAAAGCAGTGGCATCGCAATTTTTGCCAGTTTCTCGATCCCTTTAGAAATCCCTTTGTAGAGAATAAAAAAGTTAACACTGAATGTAAATAACATGAAAAGGTAAGCTGTCCAATAAGTTGAAAAATGATCTCCGCCTTCTACACCTTGATAAGATCGTAAGAAATTTCCCATCGATTCGAAAGTTAATTCACCAAAGTAAAGCTTAATTATTGAAAAAAAACTAAAAGCTAATGTCCAGGATTCGATATAAGTGTAATAAATTAATATCGTTAGTGAAATAAATAGTCCAAGGGCACCCATATATTTAGCAATTTTACTTTTCCATAAGACATCAAACATTCCAGGTGCACTACCGTGTCTGTATTTTCCGCCATTTCTACCGATACCCCATTCAATCCACATTAGAGGAATACCCAGTAAAAGAAATGCAATGAAATATGGAATCATGAAAGCACCACCGCCATTTTGGGCGGCTTGAACAGGAAATCTCAAAAAATTACCGAGTCCAATTGCATTTCCTGCTACTGCGAGAATTAAACCGATTCTGCTTCCCCATTGCTCGCGTTCTGAATTATTTGCAGACATGTAGTCTCCTTTAAGATTGCTGTGTTAAGAAAATTTCAGATGTTAATTAAACAACTTTGCGAAATTAAGATAATTTCATGAAAAAATCTGATTTATTTATGTATTAATGAGCTTGCTGATTTTCAATATTTATGTGCATCTACTTTTGGCTGAATATTTTCATTTTGTTCAATTGCTATTCAAATTGTAAATAACTATTTTCAAATCCATGAAATGCTTACTTATTTTCTTTTTTTTGACAATAAATTTATCTCCAATTATGACAAGTGATGAGATATCACAACTAATAAATAGGGTGAAGAATGATCTAGCCCCTGATAAAAGAACAGCTGTTTTCAATATTGAGTTTAAATTAGAGGGTAACAATCTGAATTTGTTCGGAGAAGTCTCAGACGTTAACTTTAAAAGTGTTTTGTTCGAAAACTTAAAATCTAGTTTTAACTATCACATTAATGATGAAATTACCTTATTACCCGATAGCAAATTAGGCAAGAATCATTTCGGAGTAGTAAAAATTAGTGTAGCAAATATACGTTCAAAACCTGAGCACCCTGCCGAACTATCAACCCAGGCAATTTTAGGAACGCCAGTCAATGTATTAAAATCCCAAGGAGGATGGTATTATATCCAAACTCCAGATTCGTATCTCGGTTGGGTTGACCACGATGGAATAGAATTAATGAATTCAGATGAGGTGAATGCATGGAAAAAGAAAGAAAAGCTAATCTATACTGAGGTATACGGACTAATTGAAGAATTAAACAAACCTTCAATTGTCAGTGATGTCGTCTGCGGTGCAATTCTTGTGTATTCAGGTGAAGTAGAAAATTATTTTATTGTTGAATTCCCTGATGGACGAAAAGGAAAAATTGAAAAACGATTCGTATCAAAGTTCGAGAATTGGTCTGCGAATCATAATTTTTCCTCTGAAAAGGTAATAAACAGTGCAAAAAAAATGATAGGCTTTCCTTATTTGTGGGGAGGTACATCTATAAAAGGGCTTGATTGTTCGGGCTTTACTAAAACTGCATTCTTTCTTAATGGAATAGTCTTGCCGCGAGATGCTAATCAGCAAGCAATGATTGGCGAAGATGTTCCTTACGATGAAGAGTTCTCGAAGCTGATTCCCGGTGATTTGATTTTCTTCGGTAGGAGAAACAGTGCGACGCAATTTGAAAGAATTACTCATGTCGGAATCTATCTTGGTGAAAAATTATTTATTCATTCATCTGGTAGAGTCCGGATTGATAGTTTTGATAAATCCGATCCAAATTATAATGAATATCGACGGAGTACTATACTACGGGTGAAAAGAATATTAACACCTGATCAAATTGAAAAACTCAAAATTATGAACAACAAATTTTATGCTGACTAATAAATTAGATAGAAGAAAATTTTTAAAAACATCAACACTAGCTGGGGCTGGATTATTAGCCATACCTCATCTCGCCACGTCTACTTCACATCAATCGAATAAAAAAATCTCAAAAAGCAGTAAAATGAAATTACGATTTTACCCTTATACTCTCGAATTAAAACATGTATTTACAGTCGCTGTCTCCTCACGAAAAACAACTCCTGTCATGATGGTTGAAATCGAAAAAGATGGAATAGTTGGATACGGTGAAGCTTCTATGCCGCCATATCTTGGAGAATCTCATCAAACCGCGGCTGAGTTCTTATCAAAAGTAGACTTATCAAAATTCAATGATGAATTCATGCTTGAAGAGATTCTAAATTATATAGATTCAATTGCACCAAACAATTGCGCTGCAAAAGCTGCAGTAGATATTGCTTTACATGACTTAATCGGTAAAAAATTGGGTAAGCCATGGTATTCAATTTGGGGGCTTGATCCAAAAAATACTCCATACACTTCTTTTACAATTGGCATTGATACTCCTGATGTAGTCAAGCAAAAAGTTAAAGAAGCAGATATTTACAAAATATTGAAAGTAAAACTTGGCCGAGAAAACGATAAAGAGATGATTGAAACGATAAGATCTGTAACTGATAAACCTATCCGAACAGATGTAAATCAAGGTTGGACAGATAAGAGTTACGCACTTAAAATGATCGAATGGCTTGAAAAATTCCAAATTGAATTGGTTGAACAGCCAATGCCTAAAGAACAAATTGATGATTTGGTCTGGCTAAAAGAGAGAAGCCCAATTCCGATTGTTGGCGATGAAAGTGTTCAAAGACTTAGTGATGTGAAGAAGGCATTTGGTGTGTATGATGGAATAAATGTAAAGTTGATGAAAAGTACTGGAATGAGAGAAGCTTATAAAATGATCTCACTTGCAAAAGCACTCGATATGAAAGTAATGATTGGCTGCATGACTGAAACTAGTTGTGCGATATCAGCTGCTGCGCAAATGTCACCACTAGCAGATTGGGCTGATTTAGATGGTGCAGATTTAATTAGCAATGACATTTTCGACGGAACAAGAATTTTGGAGGGTAAAGTTACATTAACAGATTTGCCAGGGATTGGGGTAAAAAAAAGAAATTAATGATTCCATTTACTTTACTTTAGAATTAACCTCGTAATTCATAAAATACTGTATGCTTACTTCTGAATACAATAAACGTACTGAAAATTACAAAAAAATGATCAATGAACGTATTTTTGTACTTTTAAAAGGGAAAAAACCAAAAGCTTTGTATGACCCAATTAGATATTTTTTAAGCTCCGGTGGTAAAAGAATTAGACCATTATTGCTAATTGCTTCAGCCGGAGCAGTAAATAGGAAACGTGTAAATCAGGTCATTAATCAAGCTGTCGCAGTCGAATTACTTCATAATTTTACCTTAATTCACGATGATATCATGGATAATTCTAGTCTTAGACATGGAAAAAAAACACTTCATGAAATGTATGATGTTAATACGGCTATCTTATCTGGTGATAATCTCTTAGCGCTTGCATTTAATTTATTGAATTCGAATTTACATTATAATGAGAACAAGATTCTTCACGAATTTAGTAATGCCGTTGTTGTTGTATGTGAGGGACAAAGTTTAGATAAAGAGTTTGAAAGTCTGGGAAATGTAACTTTACAAGATTATTTAGAGATGATCTATAAAAAAACTGCTTCGATGTTATCTGTCAGTTGCAAGATCGGAGCATTATGTGGCGATGCACCTGACAGCATTGTTAGTTCGCTGTCAAATTATGGAAAAAATTTAGGATTGGCCTTCCAAATTCAAGATGATTTGCTTGATATGAAAGGAGATAATCGTAAATTTGGTAAGACTTTAGGAAGTGATTTGACGGAGGGGAAAAAAACATTTTTGCTTTTATCTGCGCTCCAACGAGCTAAAGGAAAAGATTCAGATAAATTGACACAATTAATTAAAAATAAAGGAATTAGAGCAGAATTGGTGGATACATACTTTGAAATCTATAAAAAGTATAAAATCGATATATTAGCCAAAGAATTTATTCAGAAATATGTTGAGAAAGCTGTTAATTCGCTCAATTCAATAACAGACTCAGTTCATAAGGATTTCCTGAACCGATTTGCTAATCAACTATTGTATAGAACACACTGAATTGATAAATAAAAAAGTTGAAATAGTGAATCGAGCAGGATTGCATACGAGACCTGCAGCAACATTAGTGAAACTTGCATCCAAATTTAAATCGGATTTTTATATTTATCAGGATGACATGTCGATTAATGGGAAAAGTATTATTGGAGTTATGACGTTGTGCGCTGAACAGGGGAGCAAGCTGACACTTCAATTTGAGGGTGAGGATGAGTCAGAAGCCGCAGCTGAAATAGAAGACTACTTCAAAAGGGGTTTTGATGAACTTTAATCAAATCGAAACTTACAACAAAAATGGTGTGATTGTACTTAAAGGGCTTCCTGCTGCACCAGGTTATGCGATTGGACCAGCACACATTTATCACCGTGATAAAATTGAAACATTTCCTTCAGTTGTTTTAGATCCATCTGAAGAGCTTCTCAATCTTGAATCAGCAATCGAAAAATCAAAAAAAGAACTTTCGAAAATTATCTCAATCTCAAGGGAAAAAATCGGCGAACGAACTGCCGGAATTTTCGAGGCACATGCCTTAATACTCGATGATCAACTTCTATTTGGTCCTATTTTGGAGAATATTAAAAATAACAGATTTTCGGCAGAATATTCTGTTGATAAAGAGTTCTCAAAATACATCTCCGTGATGAAGCAGTCTGATGATCAAATCTTGCTTGAGAGAGCAGCGGATATCGAAGATCTCAAATCTCGATTAATACGCAACCTAAGAAAGAAAAGATGGGAATCGCGACTTAAGCATTCGGTGATAATTGTTGCTCATAGTCTAACACCTGCTGATACTTTGCTTTTTTCTCGAAACGAGGTTTTAGCATATGTATCTGAATTCGGCGGGATTACTTCACATGCTGCAATAATATCTCGCGCATTAAACATACCAGCCGTAGTTGGTTTGCATGGGGCGATGAGTAAGATATCCGATGAAGTTCAACTAATCATCGATGGATTTAATGGTTTTGTAATTATTAATCCAGATGAAGTTCTATTAAACTTTTACAGCAAAAAAATTAAATCCTTCAGTAGAAATCATGAGAAACTTAAAGAGATCAAAAACTTACCTGCAGAAACTTTTGATGGCCATAGGATTAGATTAAATTCAAATATCGAATTAGTTGATGAAGTTGATTTCGCAATTGCAAACGGTGCAGAGGGAATCGGATTATTTCGCACTGAAGAATTATTTTTTCTCAGAGGCAATTTTCCAACTGAAGCAGAGCAGATAGAGACTTATTCAACATTAGCAGAGAAAATGTATCCTGAAACGGTGGTCATTCGCACCTTTGACTTGGGGGGTGACAAGCTGTTACTTGAAGATTATCATGAGAAAAATCCATTTTTAGGCTGGCGAGGCATTCGGATGATGCTCGATAAATCTCATATATTCGAAGAACAACTTCAGGCCATTTTGATCTCAAGCGTTCATAAAAATGTTAAGATCATGTTGCCAATGATTAGCACAATCGAAGAAATCAGGCAATCAAAAGTTATTCTCGAAAAGGTTAAATTTAAATTACAATCTGCAAGCATTCCTTTCGATAAGAATATTGAGGTAGGCATTATGGCGGAAGTTCCATCAATTGCATTTTGTATTTCAGATTTTGCCAAGGAAGTAGATTTTATCAGCGTAGGGACGAATGATTTAACTCAATATATCTTAGCTGTTGATCGTGGGAATGAAGTTGTCTCAGATAAATTTCAAGAATTTCATCCTGCTGTGCTAAGAGCGTTAAAAATGATAATTGACGGCGCTCACAATGAAAATCTAAAAGTCAGCATTTGCGGAGAGTTAGCATCAAACTATTTGGCTGTCCCATTATTGGTTGGTCTTGGATTTGACGAATTGAGTGTTAATGAACATTATCTTCCAGAGATAAAAAAGTTAATTAGAAGTTCGAATATCTCTGAGCTAAAGGAATTAACTCAAGAATGTTTACTTTATAAATCTCACATAGAAATTATAAAACTTTGTAATAAATATTTAAAGAAAATTAAATGGGAGTACGACTAATGAATCCATATAAGCAACATGATTCCGGTGATATGTATGACGTCCTTGTAAATTTTCCTGAACAAATTAAAACCGCATGGAATAATCTAATCGAACTGGATAAAGCTGCATACATCAATATTAAAAATATTGTTCTAACCGGGTTGGGTGGTTCAGCAATTTCAGGGGATGTTGCGCTTACTTTTTTGCATAAGCAAATTCAATTGCCATTTCAAGTTAATAGGAATTATAACCTTCCGACTTTTGCCAATGATAGTACTTTGGTTCTTGCTTGCAGCTATTCTGGGAACACGGAGGAGACTATTTCTGCTTATAAGGAAGCATTAGCTCGAAAATGTAAAATTGTATCTATCGGTTCTGGCAGCATAATTGAAAAACTTTCAACTGAAAATAGGAATCTGCATATTAAAGTTCCCAGCGGTTACCAGCCCAGATGTGCTTTGGGATTAATGTTTTTTAATCTATTAAACTTCCTGGACAAATCCGGCTTAGCTGAAATTAAGAAAGAGACTATAGACAAGATTTATAGTTCAGTACTCAAGAATTCCGAACTTTATTCAAAAAGTAACAGCAGTCCGTATCAAGTTGCAGAGAAACTCATTGGATATTTTCCTGTTATTCACTCAAGCGATTTATTGCAATCAATTAATGTAAGATTTCGATGTCAATTGGCAGAAAACTCTAAAGTGCTTAGTTACAGCGGAATTATCCCGGAATTAAACCATAACGAAATCATTGGATGGGAAAAGTTCAATCCATCAAACTTTAATGCAAAATTGCTGCAAATTATAGATGAAGAAGATCATCCAAGAAACTTATTAAGATTTGAAATTACTGAGAAAATACTTCGTGAATCAGGATTTGAAATAATTGAAATAAAGAGCAACGAAAAAACTTTTGAGGAACGAATTATTGATTTGATTTATTATTTAGATTGGATTAGTTTTTATTTAGCGGTGTTAAGGAGAGTTGATCCTACACCAATAAAGAACATTAATACACTAAAAAACTCGCTTGCTGAAATTTAGATTAAAATATCTCTACATTTTATTTTTTTTATTTCTAAACCTAAATGAGGGTTCCGCTCAATTCAGTTATTTCGGCAGGAACAAAGTCCAGTATACAAATTTCGATTGGCATGTAATCAAGACCGAACATTTCGATATTTACTATTATCCGGAATTCACAGAAATAGCAGAAATTGGTGCAAAGTATGCCGAGGATGCCTATTTAGATCTTCAAGTTAAATTTAATCATTATGTGCAGCAGCGAATTCCATTAATATTCTATAACACTCATTTACATTTTCAACAGACAAATACAATTCCTGGTTTGCTTCCAGAAGGTGTCGGAGGTTTTTTTGAATTTGTAAAAGGGCGAGTAGTAATTCCAAGCGACGGCTCGCTTTCGCAATTTAGGCATGTTATCAAACATGAATTAGTGCATGTTTTCATGACTAACAAGATTTACAGAATCCTAAAAGATAGGAGAATGATCACCGATCAACTTCCACCTCTTTGGTTTGTTGAAGGATTAGCAGAATATTGGTCAACTGAGTGGGACAGTCAAGCAGAAATGGTTATGCGTGATGCAGTTTTGAACGATTACATAGTCGGACTTTCTGATATGGATAAAATATTTGGATCTTTTTTAATGTATAAAGCTGGACAGAAAGTATTGCAATTCGTCGCAAAAAACTACGGTGAACACGCTATTTTTCTTTTACTTGAAAATTTTTGGAAATCAACTAACTTCGAAGAGGTTTGGGAGCTCACACTCGGAAAAGACTATAAAGAATTTGACAAGGAATGGTTATATGCGCTTAAAAAAGAATATTTTCCGTATTTAACTCATAAAGATCCGCCAAGTGTTAAGGGAGAAAGACTAACTATCGAAGGATTTAATTTTAGTCCTAATTATTTCGAAATTGGTGATCAGAAGTGGATTTATTTTTTGGCAAACCGCGATGGCTATGCTTCAATTTATAGAATGAGATATGATACTACAGAGGCAGAAAAAACAGTCCAACTTGTTTTACGCGGAGAAAAATCGGACGAACTTGAATCTTTTCATCTTTTTGGAACGAACTTTAAGATTTCTAAACAAGGTTCATTAGCTCTAAGTACTAAATATGGTTCAACAGATGTGATTCAAGTTTTTGATGTTTACAAATGGATACTGTTGCGAACCTACCGCTTTGAGGAAATTGTAAGTATTAGCTCTCCCTCTTGGTCTGACGACAGCAGAAAAATAACTTTCAGCGGTGTGGACCGCAAAGGTTATGCTGATATTTATTATTACAATCTCGATAGTAAAGAGCTTATCAGATTAACCAACGATTACTATGATGACCGTCAACCGATTTTTAGTAAGACAGGTAACGAGATTGTTTTCTCTTCTGATCGGACAGCAGGGAATGGACCTGGAAATTATAATTTGTTTTCTATAAACGTTAATTCCTTTTTAATAGATTATATTACATTTACACCTTATAACAGTACAAATCCAATCTTTACTAATAATGGAGAAAACTTGATTTTCTCGAATGAGATTGATGGTGTAAAAAATCTTTGGACGTTAAAAGTCAATTATGATGATGGAAAGGTTTCGTTTGCAAATGGAATGCATCGAGTAACAAAATTTACAACCTCGGCATTCGATGCAAATGTAGCAGAGGATAATGCAATTTTATTCGGCGCATTTGAAAATTTCAGTTTTCAAATTTACAAGTTTACGGACTATAATTTATCTGTCGATTCTCTGAATGAGGTTTATGAATTTAAATTCGATCCACTTAAAGAAAATTGGACTGTACAGAAGATTGAGGCTGTTGGAATAAAAGAGCGCTACAAATATGAAAGAAATTATAATGTTGATATTGCCCAGAGTCAAATTGCAACTAATCCTGTATACGGAACTGCCGGCGGAGCAGTACTCACACTGAGTGATCTGCTTGGCGACGATCAATATTATTTTCTTGTTTATAATAACGCATATACTACAGAGGATTTCCTTGAAAGTTTCAATGTAGCTTTTACACGTTTATCTTTAGGACAGAAAACAAATTACGCCTACGGTATTTATCATTTTTCCGGAAGACGTTATGATATTCGAGATTCGGATGAATATTTCTACGAACGAAGTTATGGAGCTTATTTTGGATTGAGTTATCCTCTTTCATTTTTTAGGAGGTTGGAAGCCTCGGTCAGTTTAGCGAACTCAAGCAAAGAAGTTTTTGGAGTCTTAAAGCATAGAAAAGCTCTCTTACTTACTAATTCAATCTCTTACATTTTTGATAATAGTATATGGGTTTCGTCCGGTCCGATTGACGGTCATCGATTTTTATTCTTACTCGCTCAGACCAATGACATAAAATTCTCCAATGTGAATTATTATACAGTGATGACTGATTATAGGAATTATTTTAGATTGGGACTGAAAAGTGCCTTTGCATCAAGGTTCCAATTATTTTATAATCATGGCAGAGAGGCAAGAAGATTTTTTATGGGAGGCAATTGGGATTTACGAGGTTGGCCGCGCTGGTCGATTCGAGGTGAAAAACTTTGGCTTACTTCGTTTGAATTCAGATTCCCACTTATTGATGTTTTAACAATTGGTTTTCCATTTGGGAAATTAAATCTCTATGAATTTAGAGGAGCACTCTTTAGTGATTTTGGTTCTGCCTGGGACGAACAATATAAACAAACCCTTGGCAGTGTTGGTTTTGGACTTAGACTAAATTTGTTCGGTGCAATCGTATTGCGATATGATATTGGAAAAAAAATAGAGAATAATTTAAAAACTTTTCAGAAAGGACTCTTTTATCAATTCTTCTTTGGTTGGGATTTTTAGAACTTCAGTCACCTTATTAGTGGCTATGACTTTTAATTCTTGCAGCAGTAAAATCCAATTAGGCCATAATTTGGAAAATGTACTTGAATGGACTTCCTTTGGTAAAATACCATCAAGAAGTTTTTATGTAGACGAGAATTTAGGAAATGACTTTTCTAAACTCTGGGAGTATTCAACATCAGCGGGGACTTCTCTGACATCAGTAACTGTCAAAGACAGTATTATTTTTGTCGGAAATTTAAGAGGCAGAGTACATGCAATCGAATTAAATTCAGGCAATAAGATTGGAGAATTGGATGTTAAGGCACCGATTTATTCTTCTATTCAAATTCGTGAAAACGAAATTGTAATTGCTACTTCGGCAAAAATATCTAAATCTAGAAATATCATCTGGTATGACTTCGTAAATGGTAAAGAAAATCGAAATTATGAGCTGCACTCATCGGTTGAGAGTGAAATAGTTTCAATAGGTGATTATGTTTTTCTTGCATCTACCGATGGCTCAGTAATTTTATTAAATCGCGATAAATCAATTATTTGGAAAAAGAATTTTCCAACAAAATTCTACTCAAAACCTTCATCAAATGGGAACGTGATTTTAATTGGAGGAATTGATGGGAGTATATACTGTCTCGAGTTTAATTCAGGAAAATTGCAATGGAAGTTCGATTCAAAATATTCAATATTTTCTGGAACAACAATCGATGGAGAATTTGCATATTTCGGTAATGAAAATGGAGATTTTTATAAAATCGATTTACGTACAGGGCAGAAAATTTGGAAGCTCGAATGCAGATCGAGCATCTCTGCACTACCTTCAATTGATTTTAAACATACTTTTATTGGGACTCGCAAAGGAGATATTTTTGCGATTGACAAGAATGATGGAACAGTTCACTGGCAAATAAGTGCTGGAGGATTAGTAAATAATTCTATACTAACTTTTAAAAACAAATTGATTGTTCCAGTTCTCAATAAGAATGTAATTGTGCTGGATAAACAAGATGGCTCGATTCTGAAGAAAATTGAATTTCCAGGCAGAATTAAATTATCTCCAGTTTACATTGATAATAAACTGATCTTCGGCTGTGACGATGATTTGATTATTGCATATGCAGTGAAGTAGGTATGGTTAAAGCTGAGAAATTTTTAGGATTTAGAATTTCAAGAATGATAGAAAGAATAAATCATAATATTTCAATTATTATTGTGATTCTATTTTGCATGAGCTGCATCGGATTTGCTGAGGAGGTGAAAAATGTTAGAATTAATTTAGAATCAAAAGCGGTTTTGTATCTTGATTCGTGCATAATAGGTGAAGATTCTGTTTTTGAATTAAGGTTGGCACCAAATAAATATAAAATCGATTTAATTTTTTCAGCCAATAATTCCTGGAATAGGATCTCAATTGATACGACTGTAGGCATTGTTTCAGATACTGTATTGGTATTTCCTACCCCTACGATGACTTTGATTTATTCTAAACCTTCTGATGCGAGTGTGTATTTGAATTCTCAATTATTTGGATTAACTCCATACTATTTAAATATGAATCTGTTGAATGATCGAGATTCATTGTTCATAAAAAAGGAAAACTACTTGACAAAGTATATTTCACCGAATGAACTGCAAACAAATTTAATTTATGATTTGGAGCTCGATAAATCTTTAAATAATAATTTCATAAACAAAAACATTAAATATATACTTCTTGGATCTGCGGTTGTCTTTGGAAGTCTCTCAGCATATTTCAAGCAGGAAGCTAATAAATATTTTTATTCAGAAGAACCATCTGAGCATGATTCAAGATTAGTAAAGAAGTATGACAATTATTCAGCAATATTTTCAGGTATGCTGCAAGTTAATTTTGGAGTTTTGGTCTATCTTTTATTATCAGAATAAATTATAATTATACCTAATTGCTTGTCTATCTTAGGGTAAAAAATTAAATTTGAAAAAAATAATGGAGTAAAAATGATAAAAAAAGTCATCTGGTTATCTGTTTTATCTGTCCTAGTCATATCATGTTCTAAAACATCAGATGAAGATTTATATAAACTTGGAATTGAAGAGTTTAGAAATAATAATGTCGAACAAGCATATAAATATTTTGAGCAGCTTGTAGACGAACATCCGCAATCTGAATTGGCAGCCGAATCTTTATTTTTAATGGCTGATATTTTGCAGAACAAGCAAGCCGACAAAGAGATGCAGATTGAGAATTACAAAAAATCTGTTGAATTATATTTGAAAGTTCAATATGATTTTCCGAATTCTGAAAAGGCTCCGCATGCATTATTCATGGCTGGATTTGTCTCATCTGAATTGCTGAAAGATTATGACGCAGCAGCAATACATTACAAACGATTCATTAAAATATATCATGATCATGAACTTGCTGCCTCTGTTCGAGAGGAAATAAATAATTTGGGAAAAACACCCGAAGAAATACTCTCCTCAAAAGGATTGATGGAGCCGAACAAAGTCTCATCTAAATGAAATTTCAGCAGGATTATAGAAAACTATTAGATCCGCATTTTATTTCGAAAATCGATGGGCTTGATTTAAAAGCACGTCTCGTTGTGGAAGGATTTATGATTGGACTACACAGAAGCCCATATCACGGCTTCAGTGTAGAATTTTCTCAGCACAGGCAATATATGCCGGGTGATGAAATTTCTCGAATCGATTGGAAAGTATTCGCAAAAACTGATAAATATTTTATCAAACAGTATGAAGAAGAAACGAATCTTAAAGCATATGTTATTCTCGACTCAAGCCGATCAATGGCATTTAGCAGCGGAACAATAACAAAGTATCAATACGGTTCTATTCTCGCTGCAGCATTAGCTTACTTAATGATCAATCAAAGCGATTCAGTTGGTTTAGTACAGTATTCGACAAAACTGGATAACATAATTCCACCACGCGCATCGCGAAATAACTTGATAGATATTCTCAAAAGTCTTTCAGCTTTACAGCCGAACAATGCTACATATTCTGCGGAATGTTTAAATCAGATATCTGAGAAAATAAAAAATCGCGGATTGGTAATTATCATATCAGATTTTTTTGATGATTTACAAAAAGTGCTTTCAGCGATTAAAAGATTCAAGTCTAAAAAGAATGAGATAATTGTTTTTCAAATTCTCGATCGTCAGGAACTTGATTTTAATTTTGGCAGGGACTCGATTTTTAAAGACCTAGAAACTGAAGAAGAACTTCTGACGCAGCCATTCCATATTCAAAAAAGCTACAAAGCATTATTTCAGACGTTCATAAAAGAATTCTCCACAGAATGCGGCAATAATCAGATTGAATATAACCTTATTACGACTGATCAACCCTATGACAAAGCACTTTTAGCATTTTTGAAAAAGAGACAGAAATTATTTTAAATCAGAAATTAATCTCTTGTATCGACTCATGTAATTCTTTGCTTCATTTTCTGTTTTTGCTTCAACAATTAATCTAACTATCGGTTCAGTATTAGATTTTCTTATGTGAATCCAATGGTCTTCAAAGTCTATTCTAACTCCATCACTTGTGTTCATTTTTTCATTTGAAAATGTTTGTATGAAATGTGCCAAAACATCATTAGGATTTATTGAACTAACTTTGAATTTATCCTTAACAATATTGTATTGAGGCATCTCATTTTTTATTGTACTTAACTTTTTATTTGACTCACTTAAACTTTGAAGAACTAATGCAATCCCAACTAAAGCATCTCTTCCAAATAAGAGCGGGGGATAAATCACTCCACCGCTTCCCTCTCCACCGATAACCGCGGAGACTTCCTTCATCTTAGTTGATACATTTATTTCACCAACAGGTGTACGATGAACCTTCACTTTATACTGTTTTGCTATATCTTCAACTGATCTAGTCGTTGAAAGATTTATCACTACATCACCAAGAGATTTTGAAAGAACATAATCTGCGACTAGTGCGATAGTATTCTCTTCCCCAAATGGTTCCCCTTGATCGGTTAATAATACAAGTCTATCGACATCTGGATCAACTATTACTGTAAAATCAAAATTTCCTTCTTTGGCAATACTAATCGTGGAAGTTAAATTCTCTGGAATGGGTTCAGGATTTCTAGGGAATACTCCGCTTGAATCACAATTGTATTTTGTGACAGAACATCCTAAATCAGTTAAAAGTTTAGGAACTACATCAATACCCGCACCATTGACGCAGTCCACAAGTACATTAAATTTTTTACTCCGAATCAAATCTACATCAATAATTGGAAGAGCGTAAATATTTTCTAAATGCAGTGTCCATGAATTATGAACTATTTTCGTTTTACCAATAGAGTCCCACGAGTTACATTTTAGCTCATAAGAATCAACTAATTGAAAATATTTTTTTGCTTCAGAGGGAGATAAAAACATTCCGGTTGAATTCAGAAGTTTAAGTGCATTATATTCAATGGGATTATGACTTGCGGTGATAATTATCCCTCCATTTGCTTTTTCGTGGTTGACGTAAATTTCAACTGTTGGAGTGGGACAAATTCCTAGATCAATTACATCGCATCCGAGTGAATTGAGTGTACCAATTACTATGTTTCTGATAAAGTCGCCTGTGATTCTCGAATCTCTCCCTACGATAATTTTTCCAAAATTACAGAATTCAGCATACGCACCTGTGAACTTAATTAAATTTTCCGGAGATAGACCATCACCGACAATGCCGCGAATACCTGAAATGCTTTTAATTAGGGTTGCCATACTATAAATTTTAGTTTGAAATTAGTTAATAAAATTCTGTCAATCAAACCTCAATTCACTGATTTGGAATCATTTTTTAATCTTTGTAAATTTGAATGACAATATGCGTTTCCCAGTTGTGTTTTTATTCAGTATAGCTTTTTTGGTAGGATTTATTCCAAAGGGGATAAAACTAAAGCCAGAAAAAGGATTCCCGATTTGGTTAAAAGATGGTTCACAACGAACCGATCAAACCTCAGGAATAACATTTATTGGGTTTAAAGGTACAGAAAAATTCTTTCTAATTTGCGATGATATCGGTGACATTTATCACATGAAATTAAAAGAGAACAAAGTGAAACTTGAAAAAGTGAAGCTTGATGAAAAAGTAAAAAAAGTTCTCAAACATTATGATAAATGGGATTTTGAAGAGATTGTTTACGATACAAAACTGAACAAAGTCTATCTTTCTGTTGAAGGAAACGGGCCGAATTTCATGGATGAAGCCGGATTGTTTGAGCTAATATTTAAAGACAACAACATTTTTCAAGACGAGATTAAAGAAATTAAAAAAATTGAATTTCCAGAATGGAAAATATTGAGTGAACATTTCAAACCAAATATTGCTTTTGAAGGTGTTGCAGTTTCTGAAAATAGATTGTTCCTTGGTTTAGAAGGTACTTCCGTTGGAGAATTATTTCTTGATTCCACTTTCCTTTATGTCGTTGATAAAAAATCGTTGAAGATCATTCGTGAGATTCATACCAAGAATTTGAAAATCCATACGATATGTGGATTATATGCAAAAGATGATTTCAATTTGCTCGGAATTGATCGCAATAATAAAAATCTTTTTTTACTGAAATTTGATAAAGATTATTCGGTTCTCGAATCAACTATCCATCCACTGAATTTACACGTTCCCGGTAACGCTAATTTACAATACGTAAGTGCAATTGAATCCATCACAATGGATAGCGAAAATTATTTCTATGCGATTGATGATCCATGGAAGAAATTCTACATTCCACCTACAGAGATTTTACGGCAATTAAAACCTGTTGATGCTAAAAATTATAGGGATTTCATTCCACTTTTGTTTAAGTTCAATTCAAATCTAATTAGGTAAAATATGCAGCCAGTATTAAATTACATTGATAGTAACAGCAGCAACTACATAAACGAATTACAATCATTTCTAAGCATTGAGAGTATAAGTTCTGATCCAGAAAAAAAATCTGAAATGGAACGTTGTGCACAATTTATTAAAGATAAATTTTCTGCTATGGGATTGGACAATATTAAAGTCTTAAATGAAGAAGGATTTCCGATTGTATATGCAGATAAAATTGTTAGTCCTAAGAAACCAACAGTATTATTTTACGGACATTATGATGTTCAACCTGTCGATCCGATCGACCTCTGGACTTCGCCTCCATTTTCAGGTGAAATAAGAGAAGGAAAAATTTGGGCGAGAGGTGCAACTGATGATAAAGGGCAATTACTTACTCATCTAAAAAGCGTTGAAGCATTTTTAGCAACTTCAACCGAACTTCCTGTCAATGTGAAATTTATCATCGAAGGAGAAGAAGAAATTGGCAGTCCATCTTTACCAAAGACCATTGCTTCAAATAAAGAACTTTTAGCATGTGATACTGTTGTGATATCCGATACTTCGATGTACGGCGAGAAGACACCATCAATTACATATTCTTTACGCGGATTAGCTTATTTTCAAATTGAATTTACCGGACCCAATAGAGATCTTCATTCTGGAACATTTGGCGGTGCTGTGATGAATCCGCTTCAAGCAATGTGTGATTTACTATCCGGTATGAAAGATAAAAATGGAAAAATCACAATTCCCGGTTTTTATGACGACGTATTGAAATTAACAAAAGCCGAAAGAGATGGTTTCAAGAAATTGAAATTCAGTGAAAAAGCTTACATGAAAGAATTAGAAGTAGCTGAACTTTTTGGGGAGAAAGGTTTTTCAACTTTTGAACGAACCGGAGCGAGACCATCTCTTGAAATTAATGGAATTTGGGGTGGTTTTACCGGGCAGGGTGCAAAGACTGTTTTGCCCTCCAAATCGTATGCAAAAATCAGTATGCGTCTTGTTCCTCATCAAACACCTAAAAAAATTGAAAAATTATTAAATGCATATTTGAAAAAAGTTGTGCCGAAATCTATTAAATACACTTGTACTGCATTGCACGGCGGAGAACCAGCTTTAACTCCAATTGATGGTAAAGCAATTCAGTCTGCTGCTCGTGCAATGAAATCCGTATTTGGTAAGTCGCCTGTCTTTACTCGTGAAGGCGGATCGATCCCGATTGTAGTTGAATTCAGCAGATTACTATCAGCTCCAGTCGTGTTAATGGGCTTCGGATTATCTACTGAAAATTTACATTCACCGAATGAGCACTTTGATCTTAATAATTTCCATAAGGGAATTATGTGTTCAGCAGTATTCATGGAAGATTTTACGAAACAATAATTGTCACGTATGAAAAACGAATTAATTAAACTCAATGAAGAATTTTATTCAGCATTTGAGAATTTAGATATAAAGAAAATGGAAACCATTTGGTCTAATGATGATAATGCAGTTTGCATTCATCCGGGATGGGAAATTATTATTGGCTGGCAAAAGATTAAAGACAGCTGGCAGAAAATCTTTGCCAGTGACTCTCTATTAAAATTTACAATCCGAAATCCGCGTGTCAATGTTTTTGAAAATGGAGGAGTCGTGACATGTGTGGAAGAAATATTCGTTTCTACTCGCGATCGTATTTCGCAAACCTTTGTTGCTTCGACTAATATATTTAAAGAATATGATACAGGATTAAAATTAGTTTATCACCACTCCTCTCCAATTAATTCCAGCGATCGAAATATTGAGTTGAATTATAATTAGAATTGTTGCATATGCTGAATCCTACGCTCGAAATATTTAAAAATTTATATCCTCAAATTAAAATTAGCGAAAAAGAATTAATCCAAGCATTCTATGACGAAAGAAGTGAAGCTTTATCTTTCTATGACTCCGCCAGTATTTACGATGCATCACATTATTCAATTTTTAAATTAACAGGAAAAGATGTTCTTGAGTTTTTAAATAGAGTTTCAACGAATGAAACACTTTCGCTTCAAAACTATGCTGCTAAAACTACACTCCTTCTATCTGAGAAGGGAAGAGTGATTGATAGACTTAAAATAATTCGGCTGAAAGATGAAGTAATTCTTATAGGTAGTCCCGATAACGCAGAAAGAGTTTTTCGTTGGATTGAACGCTACATAATTATGGATGATGTTCAAATCGAAAATATTTCAGGGAAGTACTGTTATTTCAAAATTATTGGCAGCAAGGTTGAATCTTTTTCGGCTTTGCTTTTCAATGACCAAATTCAGAATGCACAATTCGATAGAGTCTATCAATATTTCAGTCAAGATTTTACTTCATTCATTATAAAAACTAGTATCTTCAAGAATAACACTGGATATGAAGTATTGACGCCGATAGAAAGTGCATTTGCACTTATAAGCTACATGAATTCAAATTTGGAAATGTTTGAGACAAAGTTCGTCGGTGAGGATGCATATAATATTATCCGAATTGAACAAGGACATCCAACATATCCAAATGAAATAAATGATTCTGTAAATCCTTATGAAATTGGTTTGATGAATGCAGTTAACTCAACTAAAGGATGTTACATCGGACAAGAAGTAATAGCACGATTAGAAACGTATGATAAAGTGCAAAAGAATTTAATTGGCGTTGCCTTCGGCAGCGAGATTATCCCTAATGATTTAAAATTGTTTTATAACTCTGAAGAAGTTGGAGAAATTACTTCAATTGTAAATTCATACAGATTGAAAAGGCAGATTGGGTTGGCACTTATCTCAAAAAAACTAAAACTAAACGGAAATGGTGACAAACTTCAGATTAAAGCAGTTGATGAAAGTTTTTGTACAGTTGATTTACAAGAATTACCCTACATAAGAATATGAAAATTTATACAAAGACTGGTGATGATGGGACTTCGAGTCTATTCGGCGGTGAAAGGGTAAAAAAAAATGACCCAAGACTCGAAGCTTACGGAACTGTTGATGAATTGAATTCTTTTCTTGGTTTAACTATTGTTCACATTAAATCTGATCAAATATTAAAAGTCGTTTCCAAAATTCAGAGTAACCTCTTCAGCATCGGAGCAAGACTTGCAACTCCACCAGCTCAATTAATAAAATTGAAAAACATTGAACAAATCTCTGATGCTGAGGTTAAACAAATCGAAAATGAAATTGATGCACTCGAATCTCAGTTAGAGCCAATAAAGAATTTTATTATTCCTGGTGGATGTGTTGGAGCAAATCATTTGCATATTGCACGAGCGATCTGCCGGAGATGTGAACGGAGAATTATTGCAATTGATTCGGAAGAAAATAATCTCGATATTTTGATTAGGTACATTAACCGTATTTCGGATTACTTATTTGTAGCTGCGAGATTCGAAAATAAAATTAATAATGTTCCTGACAGCTTGTGGAAAAACAAATAGCTCTTTTACATTTTGATTTATGAAATTATTCCTGGCTGATTTCATATCTCAAGTGGAATTGGGGGTGAAATTGGTTTCGACGGTGTCGAAGTGACAGTAAACTGCGTATCGTGCTTCCGAAGTGCACGTTAAAAAGTCGGGAAAAAATAGTAGACAACTATAATTACGCTTTAGCTGCCTAATTTTACGCAGCTACGTTTCATAATTTTCTCGTCTGTCAGAATTTTATGAAACGACGTATACGGCAGACTCGTCTCGAACTTCATCTGTGAGGGAGAGATTAAATTTTAACAGATTAGTTTAAGAAAATCCTTTCTGTTGGAGCTTCTTAGGTGAATCAAAAAAGCAGAATACGTATGTAGACGTTTATTGGAGCTCTTCATCGGACCGGGGTTCGACTCCCCGCACCTCCACAATCATTAATCTATAATTAATTATAATCATTTAATGAAAAACATACATACCACTTTAGCTGTTTCGGCAATATTGTTATTCATCGGCTGCGGAAAGAATGTTAACGATTTTCCTGGTTATTCGACAACAAATACTATAACCGAGCTTCCTTCAGGATTGAAGTACATAGACACTGAAGTTGGAACAGGCAGCACAGCGGCAAAAGGACACAAGTTATCAGTACATTATACTGGATATTTGATCTCTGGGAAGAAATTCGATAGTTCTTTGGATAGAAACGAAGCATTCGAATTCCAACTTGGAATGGGACAAGTAATAAAAGGGTGGGAGGAAGGTTTATCCGATATGAAAGTCGGGGGAAAGAGAAAATTAATTATTCCATCGAACCTTGCTTACGGTTCTCGTTCAATTGGAGATATAATTCCAGCAAATTCTACACTAGTGTTTGATGTGGAATTGATAAAAATCAGTGAATGACACTTAATCATTATTTATCATAACAATTTATGGCTCTAAGAATCAGGCATTCTCAAATCAAAACTGACCATATCTTTGACTAGTGATCAATAATTTTTTCTTCACTTATTACGAATTCAATTTTTATAAAATCTAAAATTTGGTTAATTTTGAATAAATATTATGCCGAAGTGGCGGAATTGGCAGACGCGCTGGACTCAAAATCCAGTGGAGCTTAACACTCCGTGCCGGTTCGACCCCGGCCTTCGGTACAAAGATAGGATTCATTTTGAATCCTTTTTTTTTATTAAACTTGAGCAGCTGAAATTAAATTATTAAGTTAGTTAAAATATTTTATAGATTTATTGGACAATTATGATTGATAATACTTCATCAAACAAATCCAAAAACTTCATCTATGAAATTATCGATGAAGATTTAAAAACCAACAAATGGAAAGGAAGAGTTCATACACGTTTTCCTCCTGAACCGAATGGTTATCTTCATATTGGGCATGCAAAATCAATCTGCTTGAATTATGGGATTGCGCGTGATTACAATGGAAAATTCAATCTCAGATTTGACGATACAAATCCAGAAAAAGAAGAAACAGAATATGTAGAATCAATAATTGAAGATGTTAAATGGCTTGGAGCAGATTTTGAAGATAGAATCTTGTATGCATCCGATTATTTCCAGCAGATGTATGACTGGGCAATTGTCTTAATAAAAAAAGGGAAGTCTTACGTTTGCGAGTTGTCCTCTGATGAAATTAGAGAAACCCGCGGAACACTGACTGAACCTGGAAAGGAATCTCCGTTCAGAAATAGGTCAACTGAAGAAAATCTAAAACTCTTCGAACAAATGAAAAATGGAGAGTTCCCTAATGGCTCAAAAACCTTGCGTGCAAAAATTGATATGGCTTCTCCAAACTTAAATTTAAGAGATCCAATTATGTACCGAATAGTTCATGCAGAACATCATCGAACTGGAAATAAATGGTGCATCTATCCAACTTATGATTGGGCACATGGAAATGAAGATTCAATTGAACGAATAACTCACTCCATCTGTACGCTCGAGTTTGAAAATCATCGTCCGCTTTACGATTGGTATTTAGAGCAGCTTGAAGTTCATCATCCGCAGCAAATTGAATTTGCAAGATTGAACTTAAGCTTCACCGTTATGAGCAAACGACGCTTACTTCAGCTTGTTAAAGAAGGTTATGTTGATGGTTGGGACGATCCGCGAATGCCAACAATTTCAGGTTATAAACGCAGAGGATATACACCGGATTCAATTAGAAATTTTGCAGAGAAGATCGGTGTTGCCAAACGTGATGCTCTAACTGATATTGCATTACTTGAGTTTGCGATTCGGGATGATTTGAACAAGAATGCTCAAAGAGTTATGGCAGTTCTCAAACCAATTAAAGTTGTATTGATGAATTATGATGGTGAAGAAGAACTTGAGGCCGTGAACAATCCGGAAAAGCCGGAAATGGGCACACGAAAAATCCCTTTCTCAAATGAATTTTACATTGATCGCGATGACTTTATGGAAAATCCTCCTAAAGGTTTTCATCGTTTAATTCCAGGCGGAGAAGTTCGTTTACGGTATGCATACATAATCAAATGTGAAGAGGTTATAAAGAACGAAAAAGGGGAAGTTGTTGAGCTTAAATGCATATACGATCCTGATACGAAGAGTGGCAGCGGAACAAGTACAAAAAAAGTGAAAGGAGTTATCCATTGGGTCTCTGCAAAACATGCGCTTGAAACCGAAGTTCGACTTTATGATAGATTGTTTACATTAGAAAATCCCGGCGTTTCGGAAGATTGGCTGAATAAAATAAATCCAAATTCTTTGGAGATAATTTCAAACGCAAAAGTGGAACCATTTCTTAAAAATGCAAAACCACTTGATAAATTTCAGTTTGAACGGCTCGGTTATTTTTGTGTGGATACTAAATACACAACGCCAGAAAAATTATCTTTTAATAGGACTGTAACACTGAAAGACAGCTGGGGAAAAACGAAAAAATAGCCTACTGATTATTATGATTGGCACAGATTAAAATCAAACTAAAAGATCTATTGCTCTTATAATTCGATTCACAACCTCATTTTTTCCTAATATAATTAGTAAATCAAACATTCCCGGTCCGGTGCTTTGTCCGCTGACTGCAAGTCGGAGTGGATGAATAAGTTTTCCTTTCCCAACTCCAAGTTCTTCAGCGACAATTGTTAATGCTTTTTCATAGTCTTCTTTACTTGGATTGTTTAACTTTTCGAATGTTTCAAGAAGTTTTTTCATTTGATGGGAAGTTTCCGGTTTCCAATTTTTCTCGACAGCTTTTTGTTCATATTCAGCTGGCGCTTTATAAAAATATTTACAGTTATCTATAAAATCGCGAACAAATGAAACTCTCTCTTTCATTGCTTCTATAATCTTCAGTAAGTAATCGTCTGATAAATTGAAAGTGACAAATTGAGAATTGAGAAATTCCTTTTTTAGAAGTAGAAGGATTTCTGCATTATTTAGTTTTCTCAAATGTTCTGCATTTAATGAATTCAATTTTACAACATCAAATACAGCACCGGCTTTATTCACCCTTTCAAGTGAGAATGCATCGACAAGTTCAGCCAAGTAATAAAATTCGCGGTCATCACCGGCATTCCAGCCGAGAAGTGCAACAAAATTTATAAGTGCTTCTTTCAAGTAACCTTTATCACGGTAATCTTCAACTGCTACATCACCTTGACGTTTGCTTAATTTTGATTTATCTGGATTTAATAGAAGCGGAAGATGCGCGAATACAGGTCGTTCCCATCCGAAAGAATCATAGAGCAAAACATGTTTTGGTGTGGATGATAACCATTCTTCACCACGGATTACATGACTGATCTCCATCAGATGATCATCAACAACATTAGCCAAATGATAAGTGGGGAAGCCGTCACTTTTAATTAATACTTGGTCATCAATATTATTGCTGTCAAATTCAACTCGCTCACGAATTACATCGTTAAAAACAATTTTATGATCGGGTTTAACATTTAATCTGATCACATATTGAATTTTTCGTTCAAGTTTTTCTTCAAGCTCACTTTTTGAAAAAGAAAGACAATGCTTGTCATATTTAGCTTGAGGGAGTTTTTGTTTTTCTTGTTCTTCGCGCAGGGCTTTTAATCTTTCGGGAGTGCAGAAACAGTAATAAGCATCACCTTCTCGAATTAGTTCTTCCGCATGTTGCTTGTAAATCTCTAACCTTTGAGACTGCATGTATGGACCAAAATTTCCACCGACATCAGGACCTTCATCAAAGTCGAGTCCAGCCCATCTCAAAGCTGATACTAAATTTTCAACAGCACCTTCAACGTAACGCGATTGGTCGGTATCTTCAATTCTTAAAATAAATTTTCCGTTATTCTTTTTTGCAAATAAATAATTATATAAAGCGGTTCTCAAACCGCCGACGTGCAAATAACCGGTGGGAGAGGGAGCAAATCTTACTCGTGGTTTAAATTCAGACAAATTTATCTCCGTATTCTAAATAAAATCGATACAAAGATAAGAAATTGATTTGATTTATTAAGATACAGATATTTGGGTGGAGAATTTAAAAAGCCCAACTGCAGAGTTGTTTTTATTTAAAAAAAAGTTGGGCTTCTAAATTTCAAATGGAATGGTATTTAAGCATTGGTTTTATTTTAATGCTTCGAAGTATTTCTCAGTCACAGCATCCCAATTTACAACGTTCCACCAAGCTGAAATATAATCACCTCGTTTGTTTTGATATTTTAAATAGTATGCATGTTCCCAAACATCGAGTCCCAATATGGGTAAACCTTTCACATCTGATAAGTCCATGAGTGGATTATCTTGATTTGGAGTCGATCCGACAAGTAATTTTCCTTCATTAACAACAAGCCATGCCCAACCTGAACCAAAACGCGTTGTAGCTGCATTTGAGAATTTTTCTTTAAATGAATCAAACGAGCCGAAATTGGATTCGATCACTTTTAATAATTCGGTTTTGGGCGTGCCTCCGCCATTTTTTTTCATAACCTGCCAAAAGAGCGAATGATTATAATGTCCGCCGCCGTTGTTTCGCACGGCAGTTGGATGTTTTGAAATATTTTTCAAAATCTCTTCAATAGTTGATTTTTCTAATTCGCTTCCACCAACTGCATTATTTAAGTTATTAACGTATCCAGCATGATGCCGACTGTGATGGATTTCCATCGTCATTGCATCAATACTTGGTTCCAATGCCTCTATCGAATATGGAAGTGCTGGTAATTCATATTTTGCCATTTATATTTCTCCTTTTATTAATTTTATACTTCTTAAGATCTCGATTATTACTAAACTGAGAATGAACTTCCGCATCCGCAGGTCTTTGCAGCATTTGGATTGTTGAATACAAATCCACGCCCACTTAGACCATCAGAAAAATCGAGAATAGTGCCGCCAAGATAGAATAAACTTTTCGGATCGATGTATAATTTCACATTTTCTATATCAATTATGTGATCATTATCTTTTTTATTTGCATCAAATGCGAGTGAGTAGATTAATCCGGAGCATCCGCCTCCTTTAACACCAAGTCTCAATCCGTGCGTTTCTGATGTGATTTTATTCTCAGTCATAATTTTTTTTATCTCGTTCAATGCTTTATCAGTAACTTCAAGATCTCCTAGTTCAGTTGTAATCTCAGCCATTAAAAATTCTCCGTTTAATTATGATTCGTTTGTGATTGTATATTGGACTGCGAAACGGCAAATTGAGGATAGTTAAGCACCCAACTCATGTTTCCGACGCGTAACAGTGTATTTTCATTCTCAAGTAAATTAATAATCTCATTTGCGAGCAATTCGCTATCCGTATATGAGACTTGCATTCCTTTTTTCTCCAGAAAGTGCCTTATGCCATATTGAATATCACGATAAAAGACATTTGATTTGTGATGCATTGGATATCGTGATTTTAAATAATTCATCAGACTTGTTTGATTCTCGACTAAAAAGGTTATAAATTTTTTATGTTCTTTCATAATTGTTCCTATAAAATTTCTTCGTTAATCAATTGCGATTTTATCTCTAATCCGTTTTACTGTCTCGGTGAACCGCTTCCCAACGTATTCAATTTCATCTTCGGTATTGAATCGTCCAATGCTCAATCGTATTGAATTTTGAATCTCATTTTTAGCCAATCCAATTGCCTTCAATACATGCGATGGCTCTGCCTTAGCCGATGAACACGCTGATCCACTTGAAAATGCTACATCTTTTATTTCAGCTAATAACAAATCTGCATTAACATCCTTAAACTTAAAGTTTAAGTTGCCTGGCAAACGATCAATCTCATGCCCATTTAAGCTAACATCTTCTATTCCACTTAGTAAAAAATCAAACAATCTATTTTGCATCAATTTTATTTTCGACGTTTCATTTTCCATCTCGTTCAATGCAATTTCGCACACCTTACCGAATCCAACAACACAAGGCACATTCAAAGTTCCCGATCTAAGACCTTTTTCATGCCCACCGCCATGAATAATTGGTTTTAACTGAATACTCGGCTTTCTTTTTCTGATGAATAAGGCACCAATCCCTTTGGGGCCGTATATCTTATGGGCTGAGATCGAAATTAAATCGGCTTGAATCTTCTGAGCATCAAGACTGACTTTTCCTAAAGATTGGACTGCGTCAGTATGAAAAAGAACATTTTTAGCGTTACAAATTTTTGCAATTTCATCTACAGGTTGAATAGTTCCTATCTCATTATTAGAAGCCATTATTGAGACTAAAATTGTTTTTGAATTAATTAATCCTTTTAGATCTTTCAGATTTACTTTACCAGATTCATCAACTCGAACATAAGATATCTTGAATCCTCTATCCCCAAGAGATTTACACGGTTCGAGGACTGAAGGGTGCTCAATTGATGAAGTAACAATATGATTTCCTTTACTTTGGTAAGCTTGGGCAATACCAAGAATGGCAAGATTATTAGATTCGGTTGCACCGCTTGTAAAAAAAATCTCTTCTGGATTTGCATTTAAAAGAGATGCAATACGTTGTCTTGCTCTGTCTATGGCACTTTCAGCAATCCAACCAAAAGAATGCTGCTTGCTTGCAGAATTTCCAAAACGTTCTGAAAAAAAGGGAAGCATCTCTTCAAGAACTCTTGGATCTACTTGAGTAGTTGAATTGTTATCAAGGTAAATCGGAAATTTCATTTGCACGTTAAAAAATTTGTTCCTTTATCGAAACAATACAACGAATATTAATTAAAAATTAGTTACTAACAAATGAAAATCACCGCTGATTTTCATTTACTAAAACAAATAAAATATTTTAATTGTTCCGATTAAAATCCCAAAATAGAAATTGATTTTTGTGCATATTCAACCAACGGTTGAAAATACACACCCAATATGATTGTCGGGGCGACAAGTAAAAATACGAGAGCAATATTACCCCAAGAAATTGGAATAGTAACTTCATCTGTTGCATCCTTTAAAAACATGTGTTTGATTACTCTAACGTAGTAATAGAGTGAAACAACACTGTTCAGCACTCCGATCACGGCCAACCAAATCCATTCTGTTTTCACGAGTGCGGAAAACAAATAAAGTTTTCCAATAAATCCGGCAGTGGGAGGGATTCCTGTGAGCGAAATCAAAAAGATTGTGAAAGATATACAGAGAAATGGCGCTTTAAAACCAAGTCCATTAAAAGTATCAATTTCCTCTGAGCCAGTTTTATCTGTGATCAACATCAGTACAAAGAATGCACCAAGATTCATGAACAAGTAAATGACGAAATAAATTAAAATCGCCATGATGCCTTGGTTATCAAGAATCACAATTCCCATTAATAGATAGCCTGCATGTGCTATACTTGAGTAAGCGAGCATTCTTTTCAAGTTGTCTTGCCAAAGTGCTGCAAGATTTCCAAGAGTCATAGTTAATACAGACAGCCCGGCTATAACATAAGTCCAATCGAAAAATTCGAAAATAGCCCAAGCTGAAGATTGAAAATTCGTGGAAGCTACATCGACGAATGCAACTTTCAAAAATCTTATTAGAATTGCGAATCCAGCAGCTTTCGATGCAACTGATAAAATCGCTGTAATCGTAATTGGAGCACCTTCATAAACGTCAGGTGTCCAGAAATGAAAAGGAGCCATTGAAATCTTAAATCCAAGACCCACGATAATCAATAGACCAGCAAATACCATTGTTAAAGTATTAACTTGGCTATAAGACAAAATTGCATTGATCGCATAGATATTCGTACTTCCGACCATCCCATACATCAAGGAAATTCCATACAGCATTGCACCCGAGGCCACAGCTCCAAAAATAATATACTTCAACGATGCTTCTGAGGATCTTGCGACTTGACGCGTGAATCCAGCCAAGATATATGATGAGATACTCACCATTTCAATCGCAAGATACATTAAAAGTAAATCCACGGTAGAAGTCATGATGAACATTCCAAGCATCATACCTGCAAGGAGGACATAATACTCACCATGATTTTGTTTTGACTCTTCAACTTCTTTTGAAGAGAGTGAAAATAAAACAGTTAGGGAAGTGGCAAGCAGAATAATTACTTTAAAGAAGGTTCCAAATGGATCGATCACAACCATTCCAAGGTCGGGATTATCTTTTGCTCCGAAAATCAAATTTGGAGAATTTGGAGTAGAAAAAATAAAATACGCAACAACACCGAATCCGATTATGCTAACAATTGGGAGAAGTAGTTTCCATTTTCTGAAGAAAAGATCTAACAACAACAAAACGACAAAAACTACAGATAATGCAATCTCAGCCTGAAAGTATTGTAATGAGTTCCAAATATAAGATAGATCCATTTTAACCTAAATCTTTTATAACGTTCCTAAATTTGAATACACAACCTGTGCATTGGCAACAAGCTCAACAAGTTTATTTAATGATGTGTTCATCATATCGAGCATAGGACTTGGCCAGATGCCAAAGAGAATCACGACTAAGGCAAGTGGAACAAGTGTAAATAGTTCTAATTTATTTATCTCAGTAAGTCCAGCCCACTTTTCATTCATCTTGCCGAAGAAAATTCTTTGCAGTGTCCAAAGCATGTATGCAGCAGTCAATAAAATTCCAAGTGTTGAGATAATGGTGATAATTCGGATTGAATCTACACTGAATGCACCAAGAAATACAAAAGCTTCTGAGATAAATCCGCTTAATCCTGGTAATCCAAGAGATGCAAAAAAAGCTATTGTCACGATTGCTGTATAAACAGGCATTTTATTCGCCAATCCGCCGAAATCTTCAACTCCACGAGTGTGTGCTCTATCATACAATACTCCAACGATTAAGAAGAGCATTGCTGTAATGGTCCCATGATTGAACATTTGGAATACAGCGCCAACCATTCCTTGTGATGTGAGTGAAGCCATCCCAAGCAAAACATAACCCATGTGACTGACACTCGAGTATGCGATTAATTTTTTAAAATCCTTCTGAGCCATGGCGCAAAATGCACCATAGATGATATTTATCATGCCAAAGACAGCGATCCAATACGCCAGCTGCATAGTAATTTCCGGGAAGATCGGGAAGCTTATTCTAAGCATTCCGTAAGTTCCAAGTTTAAGTAAAACTCCAGCAAGAATAACACTTATTGGTGTTGGTGCTTCGACGTGCGCATCTGGAAGCCATGTATGAAATGGGAACATAGGTACTTTGATAGCAAATCCTAAAAATAAAAAGATATAAGCTATTAAACGCAAATTACTGGGATTCAGCGGCGAAAGAATTCCTTCCGGTCCGTAATTAGAAGGATTCATCATCGTGAGCATGTTGAATGAAAAAACTTGAGAACCATCTGGCATCAATTCATAAACGCTGAAGTAAAGTCCAATCATTACTAAGAGCATAAAGACGGAACCGAACAGAGTATAAATAAAGAACTTAATAGCTGCATATTCTTTTCGAGGCCCGCCCCAAATTCCAATCAAGAAGTACATTGGCAGAAGCATTAACTCCCAGAAAACATAGAACAGGAAGAAATCTAATGCAAGGAAAGATCCCATCATTCCTGTATCGAGTAGTAAGTATAATGCAAAATATCCTTTAACTGCTTTACTGATATTCCAAGAAGCAAAAGTGGCGAGGAAACAAATTAGAGCAGTTAAAACAACCATGGGCATTGATAAACCATCAAGCCCAAGGAAATAGTCTATTTTAATTGTGCCTAGCCAGTCTGCCATACCTTTAATTTCGATCCATCTCCACTTCTCCACGAATTGAAAACTTGATGGATCATTAATTCCACCAGCTGAGAAATTAAATCCCTGCCACAAAATAATAGCAACAACTAATTGCAGAAACGTAACTACAGCAGTTGTCCACTTTATTAAATTCTCACGTCTGCCGGGAATGAATAAAATTAGAATCATTCCCAAGATCGGGAGAAAAGTTACTAAACTAAGTAAAGGAAGTCCTTGCATTAAACTACCATCCTCTAATGTTTTCTATAAAGACCTAAAAATAAAAAATAAAACAATTATACCTGTAAGAACCATAACTAAATACGTTTGAACTTTACCGGTTTGGAATTTTCTGAATATCAATCCGAAAAATCCTGTTACATATGCAGTGAAGTTCACAAAACCATCGATTACAACATTATCAAATTTGCCAGTACCAAAAGCAGAAATTCGAGTTAATGAAGCAACACCATTTACAATTCCATCAATAATTTTCAGATCGAACCACGCTAAAACTTTTGATAGAAGAACAGAAAACGCTACGGCAGTTTTATCATACAGTTCATCGAAGTACCATTTGTTCAATGAAAAATTGTACAATGGTTTTAGTCTGGTTGACAATTTATCCGCACTTATCTTTCTCCATTGATAAATGACGAATGCAAAAAGAATTCCAATCCCTGCACAGAGAAGCGAAATTATCATAGCTTGTGAATGTGCATGATGTACAGCCTCAGTATATTTAACAGAATGTGCTGTGATAACGCCTGATTCAACATTTTCGTTAATCATAAAATCAAATGATAAATTGCTTGGAACAACCGTATGCGGTGTTTTAATCCAAGAAGTAAACCATCCAGCATCAGCATTTATTGGATTGGGTGTGTAAAATATAAAGATTGATAATGTTGCTAAGATAATGAGTGGCAACACCATCGTAGTTGGAGATTCATGTGCGTGCTCAAACTTATGATGATCTCTTGGTTCACCATGAAAGGTTAAAATAACTAATCTGAACATATAAAAGGCAGTCATCGCTGCAACTAAAAATCCGATCGTTGGAAGCAGCCAGTATCCGGTTAAATTTCCGAAAGCAAGTGTCCCACCAAGAATTCCATCTTTACTTAAAAATCCTGATGTCAAAGGTACACCTGAAATAGCGAGAGTTGAGATTAAAAATGTGTAGTAGGTGAGCGGCATTTTCTTTCTCAATCCGCCCATGAATCGAATATCTTGCTCGTGATGCATAGCATGAATCACAGAGCCTGATCCAAGGAATAAGCACGCTTTGAAAAATGCATGAGTCACTAAATGGAAGAAGGCAACAGTATAAGCACCAACTCCAAGCGCCATAATCATGTATCCAAGCTGACTGACAGTCGAATATGCTAAGACTTTTTTAATGTCATTTTGAGTAATCGCAATAGTGGCCGAAATAAAAGCAGTTATAGCTCCGATGTAGGCAATAACGAGCATTGCATCTGCAGTTAGCATAGTAAAAATGCGAGCTACGAGATAAACTCCCGCAGCCACCATGGTGGCAGCATGAATTAATGCACTAACAGGAGTCGGACCTTCCATCGCATCGGGAAGCCAAACATGAAGTGGAAATTGTGCAGATTTTCCAACTGCACCGCAGAATAATAAAATTCCCGTTGCAGTAAGCCAGGCACTACTATCAAATGGTAAATTTCCTGCTGCAATCTGAGCAAAGATTGTATCAAGTGTAAAAGTGTGATAGTTCACATATAGAATTAATATTCCGGCGAAGAAACCGAGGTCTCCAATTCGATTCACTATGAAAGCTTTTTTTGCAGCATCAGCAGCAGATTTTTTCTCGTACCAAAATCCAATCAAAAGATAGGAACTTAGTCCAACCAATTCCCAAAAGATGTACATCATTAAAAGGTTGTGTGTAAGTACAATTCCCATCATGGAGAAAGTGAAAATGCCAAGATAGGCAAAATATCTTGTGTATTTTGGATCACCTTCCATGTATTTGTGCGAAAAGAGATGAACGACAAAACTTACAAGCATAACAACAAACTGCATTATAACAGTAACATTGTCGAGCATAATACCTAGATCAATTCCAACTCTTCCAACAAATGGAACGTATCCAAAATTAAGCCATTCGAATTGGTATACTAATTTCTGAGCATTGAAATAAACTAACTTATTAAAGGCAACAATGATAGACAGCACGAGTGAAACCAGTATAATAGTAGTTTCCACAGCATGTGCTTTTGGAATTCTCTTTCCAAAAAAGATTAGTAGAACAAATCCGAACAATGGCAGGAAGAGTATAAAAGCAGATAATTGAAGTAGTAAAGTCTCGTTCATTAATCTCTCAATCCGTCAATTTCATCAACATTAACTGTATTAAAGTTTTTATAAATATTTAGAACAATCGCCAGAGCGACAGCAGCTTCAGCAGCGGCTAAGATAATTACAAAGAGTGCTACCATTTGTCCAGAGAACCCAAAATTACCATACTTAGCGAATGCTATAAAATTAATATTTGCCGAGTTTAGGACAAGCTCAATACCCATGAGAACCATGATCGCATTTCTTCGAGTAAGGATTGCAAAAATTCCCAGTGAAAATAGAAGTGCACTGAGAACTAAAAAATGTGTTAATCCAACTTGTAACAAAATTTTTCCTCCTTACTCCTTTTCTCTTCTAGCTATCATGACCGATCCGATAAGTGCAATAAGTAATAAAATTCCGGCAAGCTCAAAAGGAAGTACATAAGTAGTTACTAATTGTCTTCCAATTTCGAAAATCGTTTGGTCATAAGAAGCTGGATTTGAAGTGTACCAGTCTGTTTTAAGCAGAGCAGCCGTAAGAATACCTGCGAAAATCCCTACAGCGATAGTTGCAGGAATAATCTGAATTGTTTCTGATTTGATCTGGACATCAGTAATTTTATTAGTCAGCATGACTCCAAAAATTATAAGAATTAAAATTCCACCGACATACACAATCAACTGAACTACAGCAATAAAATCTGCATTCAGTAAAACATAAATTCCTGCAACTCCGAAAAAGGTGAATAAAAGTGAAAATGCAGAATGAACAATATTTTTCGACGATACGACGATTAATGCCGAACCAAGAGTAATGATCGCAAAAAGGTAAAAAATTATATCGTATAAGCTCATTTAATTAGTTGCTCCTGTATCAGTTGGCGGGGGAGCCGGTTTTGGAGCTGCAGCTTTTTTCGCTGCTTTCTCCTCTTCGAATTTTTGATAATTCAATTTCTTTTGTTCAATTTCTTCTTTAGTTAATGTCACAAAATTGTAAATTAAATCGTTTCTGTTGTACTCAGAAAACTCATAAACGTCTGTCATGAAGATACAGTCTGTGGGGCAGGGCCAAACGCAGAGTGAACAATAACAGCATTTTGCGATATCAATATCAAATTTGGTTACCCAGAGAGCTTTTTTCTTACCTTGAGAAGTTAAACCGAGGTCATCTCCCGGAACAGATTTCACAGTCTCAATCGAGATACAATTTACCGGACAAGCACGTGAGCATTGATCACAACCAATGCAATCATCCATATTAACATACAATCGATTACGCACACGTTCAGGCAGTTCAACTTTTACTTCTGGATATTGAATTGTGACCGCTGGCTTGAATAGATGAAGAAAAGTAATCTTCATTCCAACCAGCACAGTGTAAAGTCCAAGCCATGTATCTTTTAAGTATTCTATCATTTCGCAATAACTTTAAATTAAAGTTATGATTCCTATAATTATTAAATTCAAAAAAGCGTAAGGAATTAAATATTTCCAACACAAATTCATTAATTGATCGACTCTTAATCTCGGTAGAGTCCACCTGAGCCACATTTGAACAAAAACTAAGAATAAACCTTTGCTAAGAAACCACAATAATTGTTCTATCGGAATTAACCACTTAATTTCGAGCGAATTCCCGAGATATCCAAATGGAGACTGCCAACCGCCAAAAAATAAAGAAACAGAAATTGCAGCAACTAAAAACATACTTGCATATTCCGCTAAGAAGAACATCGCGAATTTCATTGGTGTGTATTCTGTATAATATCCGGCAACAAGCTCAGCTTCTGCTTCAGGAATATCGAAGGGAGTACGATTAACTTCTGCAAGCGAAGCAATGAAAAATATTATGAAAGCTACAACCATGAATGGAATGAGCAAATATTTTTGAAGCCCTTCAATCGGTCCACCGAATATGTACCAATTGAAGAATGAGGAAGTTTGCATTTCAGCTATTTCATGTAAATTCAACTTGCCGATGACCATTACAACTGCGATGATCGAGAGGAGTGCTGGAATTTCGTAGCTCACAATTTGTGAAACAGATCTCATTGCGCCATAGAGTGAATATTTATTATTCGATGCCCATCCTCCCATCAAAATTCCTACTACCGACAAGGATGAAACCGCAATAATATAAAAAACTCCTAAATTGATTGATGAGCCAATATAAAAACTCGAAAAGGGAAGCGCAGCAAATCCGGCAAAGCTCCCAATAAAAACTAAGTAAGGTGCAAGAATAAATAATTTTCTGTCAGCTGCACTTGGAATTGAATCTTCTTTCTGCATCATCTTAATAATATCAGCAACGGTTTGAAGTAATCCCTTTGGACCAACTCTGTTCGGACCGATTCTATCCTGCATAAATGCAGAAACTTTTCTCTCGGCAAGAACAGCGAACAGGGCAAATGGGACGACAAATAAAAATAAGGGCAATGCAGCACTAATGAAAAATGCAAGGATATCATTACCTAAAAAATTTCTTAAAAACTCAGACATTATCTATCAATCTCTCCTAAAACAATATCTATGCTTCCAAGATTTGCTATTATATCTGCGACGAGATGCCCTTTACAAATTATGGGCATTAGTTGCAAATGTACAAACGAAGGAGCTCTTACTTTAACTCTAAATGGATTCAATGAACCATCACTGATTACATGATAGCCCAATTCTCCCTTCGGACTCTCAACACGAAAATAAAATTCACCAACTGGCGGTTTAATTCGCTTTGGCATTGCCGAAGCAATATCACCTTCAGGCAATTGATCGAGAGCTTGTTCAATTATTCTGATACACTGTTCCATTTCACGAACTCTTACCATGTAGCGATCCCAGCAATCACCTACAGTCCCTTTTTCACCTTTTCCAGTTATTACCTCAAAATCAAATCTGTCATAAATAGAATACGGATCATTTTTTCTTAAATCCCAATTAACGCCCGAACCGCGTAAAACTGGACCAGTTGCACCAAAGTTAATTGCTGTATCGACAGGCAAAATTCCAACATTCGCTGTTCTCTCAATGAAAATTTTATTTGTACTTAAAAGATTGTTCAATTCTACAATCGTCTTTTTAAAATCATTTAAAAACTCTTTGCACTTTAGTACGAAAGTCGGATGGAGATCGTGTGACAAGCCGCCGATCCACATGTAATTATACAAAAGTCTTGCACCGCAAGTCATTTCAAATAAATCTAGTATTCTCTCTCTATCTCTAAAACAATAAAGGAATGGAGTCCATGCACCGATATCAATTCCATAGGTCCCGATAGCTACAAGATGTGAAGCAATTCGCTGAAGTTCGCCCATTATCACTCTGATGAACTTAACACGTTCAGGGATTTCAATGTTCATGAATTTCTCAACACCTTCTACATATCCGAAATTCATATACATTGATGCGAGGTAATCCATTCTATCAGTGTAGGGAAGAACCTGCTGGTAATTCATTGCTTCGCAATGTTTTTCAAAACATCTGTGTAGATAGCCAATGTGTGGAGTTACTTCTACAACGACTTCACCATCGAGCTTAACTTCAAGCCTCAGCACACCGTGAGTTGATGGGTGTTGAGGACCCATATTTAATACCATTATCTCGGTTCGTAGGGACATATTTATTAACAGATTTTAGTATTTAGTAGTGAGTATTGAGACATTTAATTTTTAATCGAATTTATTAAACCATTTTGCATTTTTTGGAGTTCGTTAATTCTATTATTCAAATCTGATAATTCAGAATCATTCAGATATTTTAAATCATTTGAAAGTATCAATTGAGTATCCAATTCTCATGAAGAGGAATATGCAATTTCTAAGAATCGGCAGAATTCATTTTTTGAAGAATGTCCAGAACCTTCTGCAATATTAGATGCAATCGAAACTGTAGCTCTCCTGATTTGATTGGTCAATCCATAAGTTTCTACTTTCGGAAACTTGCTTGTCACATCATATATCATTTTAACCAATTCTCTCGCCTTTTGCCAAACTTTAAGTTCTCTATAATTATGCATCTATAACTCATATCTCAATACTAAGTACTCAGTACTAATAAGGTACTTTCATTCCTTGATAAAATTCTGGGACTTTATAATCTTTTCGTAGCGGATATCCTTCCCAGTCGTAGGGGAGCAAGATTCGAATTAAATTATGATGACCTTCATAGACTATTCCGAATAGGTCGAAAGCTTCACGTTCGTGGTAATCTGCAGTCCGCCAAATTTTTTCTACTGTGGGAATCCGTGGATTATCTTTAGGTACAATAACTTTCAGAGTAAGTTTATGATCGCGATTGATTGAATGCAGATGATAAACGCTTGCAAGATTTCCCCCCACATATTCAAATGAACCATCTTCAAAAGTTTTCTTTTCTCCATCAGCCAAATCTACGCCGCTCAGATTCATGAGTGAATCAAATGATAGTCTCTCATCATCTTTTAAAAAATAACAAGCCTCTTTAAGAATTGAAGCTGGCACTATCAGAATTTGCTCAGAGATATTTTCTTTTAATTCGAAGGATTGATCAGCAAATTTCTCTTGTAGTAAACCTAAAATTTCTTGAGGGGTCATTAAGCAGTCTTCTTTACTAATCTTTCGTTGCGAATTTTTTCTTGAAGTTTTAATAGTCCTTCCAATAATGCTTCTGGCCTTGGCGGGCAGCCTGGCACGTAAACATCGACTGGGATTACTCTATCAACACCTTTTAAAACATGGTAACCATGTTCCCAATAAGGACCTCCGCAATTCGAACAGCTTCCCATCGAAATGATATATTTCGGATCTGGGATCTGTTCATACAACCGTTTTATTCTCAATGCCATTTTAAGTGTGACTGTACCGGAAATAATTATGATATCAGCCTGTCGAGGACTTGGACGGGGAATAACTCCGAATCTATCAAAATCATAATGCGATGCAGAAGTCGCCATCATTTCAATTGCACAGCAAGCAAGCCCGAATCCTAATTGCCATAACGATGAGAGCCGAGCCCAATTCATCAAATCTTCAAACTTTGCGACAACTATATTCGAATCGGTAAATTCTTTATCTAGTAAACCCATTATTTAGAACCGTATTGATTTTCAAAATCTGCCATAACTGTTTTAAGATCATTCGTCTTCACTTCTGGACGCACCCAATCGAGATCACCTTTTCGCCATTCATATAACATCCCGAGCATTAAGATGAAGAGGAAGAGAATACCAACACCAAAACCGTAGAATCCAAATTCTTTGTAGATCAGAGACCATGGAACAAGCAATGTAATTTCAACATCAAAGAGAAGAAATATCAGAGCAACGACATAAAAACGAATGTTGAATTTGATCCATGGCGTGCCGATAGGATTTTCACCGCATTCATAAGTCATTAATTTTTCTGTAGTTGGTCGAGCGGGACGTAGGAATCGATTAATGATAAATGCAATAGCAACAAAAATGGCAGCGAGGATCATAAAGACGAGTATTTTTCCGAAATCAGTCAGCATTTCCATAAATATGGTTACAAATATATCGCATACATCTAGGAATGTCAATCACTTAAAATTGTTTATCGAAAAAAATTGATGAACATGAAGAAAATATTTTTTCAAATTGAATTTAATAAACGGGACAATCAAGAAGATCATCCCGTCCAAGATAATTGTTCCCCTGATTACGGCAAATCTAACCAATCCAATACGAACTTTATTGCAAACGTTCCTATTACAATAAATACTACGAATAATATTACTTGCAGCAACGCTTTTTTTCCTCCGGTATCTTCTGGTTTCTTGATTGATATATTTTCCATTTCATTTCTCTTTATTATTTGTTCTAACAATTTTATAGACACAATACAGGGTCAGCACAATTATTATTGACCAACCCGCTAGCATAAATGTCCATGCGAGTGCAGGCATTTTACCTCCACGATAATTTCTTGACTAATTAGTTAATAAATTATACAGGGGGTGTTCAGAGAAATGTAGTATAGTATGGAGTGAGTGTGGGAACTTCAACCAATAGCACAAAACTGAACTCGGCAATCGGCGATGCAGAATTTGAAAATTTGGTTAATTTGATCTTCCTATTTTTCGGATCAATAAAGGTCGAGAAGGAGTTTGAATTGTTTTCAGTTTTGGATGTCTCACCTTTGGGCGAAATATTGATTTGAAAATCGCTGCTGAGACTTGTCAGCTCAAAATTTTTATTTTCAATAACATTCTTTTCTGCTGCGAGTAAAAATGGTACGGCGAGTAAATGAATAAAAATAAGACAGCCCAAAATTGCTTTCGTTTTCACGGATGCAATATTAGATTAAAAAAGAACATTTTGCAAGGGTGGAGAGCAATATTTATAAATAATTTTTATCTTTGTTAAAGTTTTATAGATAAATATGTTAGGTAATTCAAATAAAAAAGTAGTTGTTGCAATGAGCGGAGGTGTAGATTCTTCTGTTGCAGCAGTATTGTTAAAACAGGAAGGATTTGAAGTTATTGGAATTACCATGAAAACTTGGGGATTTATGGAAGTCGGAGGCGCTCCAAAATACGAAAGCGGCTGCTGTTCGCTCGATGCAATTTTCGATGCAAAGAATGTTGCAGTGCAATATGACTTTCCCCACTTCACTGTCGATTTTACAGAAAGCTTTCAGGAAAACGTAATTGAGAATTTTATTGATGAATATCTCCACGGACGAACACCTAATCCATGTGTTGTCTGCAACCGCACAGTTAAGTGGGGAGACTTGCTAAAAAAAGTAGACGAATTAGGTGCAGAATACATTGCTACGGGTCATTACGCCAAACTCGAGAGAGATGAAAAATCCGGAAGATATAAATTGAAATCTGACCCATTAAATAGAAAAGATCAAACTTATGCATTGTGGGGATTAACACAGGAATTTCTATCACGTACACTTTTTCCACTTGCAGATTTAAGAAAAGAAGATGTTCGAAAACTCGCAGAGGATTTTAAACTTAAGACGGCCAAAAAGCCTGAAAGCCAAGAAATCTGTTTCGTAGCAGATGATGATTACGAAAGATTTCTCACTGAAAAATTTAGTGAACGGAAAATCAATGTTCATGAAGGAGATTTAGTTTATCACGGCGAGAAAGTCGGTACTCACCGTGGACTTCCATTTTATACGATTGGACAAAGACGCGGAGTTGACGTTGCACTCGGCAAACCAGTTTATGTGAAATCGATTTCAACTGATGATAACATAATTGAACTCGGGGATAAAGATGAAATTATTTGTGAGAAGTTTTCTGTTACAGATCTTAATTACGTTTCAATTCCAAACTTAAATGTTGGAGATAGGGTTTTTGTTAAAGTTCGCTATTCAGATTCAGCGACTTCAGCAAAAATTGAAGTAATAAATTCAAATGATCTCACAATTAAATTGAATGAGCCGAAACGAGCTGTAACACCGGGTCAATCAGCTGTGTTTTATGACAACGATGGTTTCCTGCTTGCAGGAGGAATCATAGACAAGGATTTAATGGGTGAACAAAAATCTTTTTGAAATTTTAAGTTATGCCGCAATGGCAGTGATAGTAGTACTAATAGTTTTAATGTGGACAGGAAATTTTCCTATGCAATATTCATTTATTGCAATTATATTTGCGGCTGTAATACTAATTTTGAGAATTATCGGAAGATTTTATTTTATAAATAAAAAGAAAAGAGGTTAAGTCTTCGCTGAAGGTAAAAAGCAAGTCAATGGAAAACTAAATGCAAAGGTATTAGTCCTGAATCAAAACTATGAGGCAATTACACTCTGCAATACAAAGAAAGCTGTGGTTATGGTTTATCTCCACAAAGCCGAGGTCATTGCAAAGAAGGACAGTCTCGAGGTACGCTCGCCAAAGCTTCGGTTTCCATTTCCAAGCATAATCCGATTAGACTCTTATGTACCAGTTAAATATAGAAAAGTAATTTTGTCGAGGAAAAATATTTTACGCCGAGATTCACATAAATGCCAATATTGCGGAAGATCAGATTTGCCTTTGACAATTGATCACTTACTGCCGAAGGCACGCGGCGGTGCCGATACATGGGAAAACATGGTAACGGCTTGCACTAACTGTAATAATAAAAAGGGAGATAGGTCTCCCGAAGAAGCAAAAATGTCTTTGATTAGAAAACCGTTCAAGCCGAGTCATATTATGTTCCTGAAGCATTTTGTCGGTCAGGTTGATGAACGGTGGAAACCTTACCTTTATCTGAGCTAATTAAGAGATGAAAAAAATTGTATTAAGCGGTATGCGTCCTACGGGGAAATTGCATATCGGTCATTATGTTGGCGCACTTGAAAATTGGATCAAACTTCAAAGCGAATTCCAAAATTATCATCTTATTGCTGACTATCATGTTTTAACAACTTCACTCGATACGAGCAGAGTTCATCAAGAATCAATAGATATGTTAATCGATTGGATTGCATCTGGCATTGATCCTCAAAAAAGTCCTGTTTTCCGCCAATCACAAATAAAGGAACATACCGAGCTGCATTTAATCTTTTCTATGTTGATCACAAGCGCTCGGCTTGAAAGAAATCCGACGGTGAAGGATCAAGTCCGTGATTTGAACATTGAAAATATTACGTATGGACATCTCGGTTATCCTGTTTTACAGGCTGCGGATATTCTGCTATATAAAGGTGATTTTGTCCCTGTGGGTGAAGATCAAGTTCCGCACATTGAAATATCAAGAGAGATAGCACGAAAATTCAATTTAACTTGGGGTGAAGTTTTCCCTGAGCCGGAACCAAAGCTGACGAATTTTGCACGACTTCCTGGACTTGATGGAAATGCTAAGATGAGTAAATCTTTGAATAATGCTCTTTTGATTTCTGACAGTGAAGAAGAAATAAAAAATAAATTGCGAAAAGCTGTTACCGATCCTCAGAAAATAAGAAAGAATGATCCCGGTCGACCTGAAGTTTGTCTTGTTTTCACTTATCATAAGAAATTCAATCCGGTAGAAACCGATTCACTCGAAAAAGACTGCCGCAGCGGAGTGCTCGGATGCGTAAACTGCAAATTAAGTTGTGCAGAAAAAATTTCTGAATACTTTAAACCGATTAGAGAGAGAAGACTCGAGCTGGAGAAACAGCCAAAACTTATTACAGATATTTTATATGATGGGGAAGAGCGTGCAAAAAGTAAAGCAAATGAGACAATGGGTGAAGTACGCGAAAAAATGAAATTTGGATGATTCAATTATCTTATGTATAAAATTTCATTAAAAGATTTCGAAGGTCCGCTGGATCTTCTTTTATTTTTTATAAAGCGTGATGAACTCGATATTTATGATATCCCAATTTCAGTTATTCTTAAAGAATTTTTAGAATACATGCATCAAATTGATGAACTTGATCTCGAAATTGCCGGTGAGTTTATAATGATGGCAAGTACATTGATGCACATTAAAGCCAGAATGCTTTTACCTCGTGAAGTCAACGAGAAGGGGGAAGAAATCGATCCTCGTGAAGAACTTGTACAGCGTCTGCTTGAATATATGCGTTATAAAGAAATGACCGGCGATCTTAGCGATCTGGAATCCCGCAGAAGACGAATTACATTTCGAAAGTACTTTGAGCTTGATGAAGCACATGAACCACACGATTTCGATGTTTTGCTGAAAAATATTACGCTTTACGATCTATCAAAAGCTTTTAAAAAAGTAATTGATGATCTACCAAAAATTACCGAACATCAGGTAAGGAAATTAACCGTCAGTGCAGAAGAACAAGTCCAATTTATTCTGAACAAACTGGCCGAGAAAGCTGAAATAGATTTTAGTGAATTGGTCAATGGCATGGTAGAAAAGATACGAGTAATTGTTACATTTATTGTACTTCTCGAATTAGTGAAAAGTCAAACTATTCAAATACGAGGCGGGGAGAATCCGAATAATTTTATTATTGCAAAAGCATGATTGAAAATTTAAAGAATATAGTTGAAGCTTTAATCTTTGCATCGGATGAACCGATGGATATTAATGCAATTGTTGAAGTGATAAAGTCAGTAACGCGTGATGAAAATGGCGAAAAGTATATTGAAGAAATTCAAAATGCCATTTCCGAGCTAAATGAATTTTATGAAAAGAATGAGATGGCATTCAGGATTATTAAAATTGCAAAAGGTTTTCAATTCGCTACAATCCCCGAATTTTCTAAGTTTGTCGGATTCATGAACACCGAGCGTAGAAAGAAAAGACTTTCACAAGCAGCTCTGGAGACCTTAGCGATTGTGGCATACAGACAACCAATTACAAAACCTGAAATTGAGAGAATCAGAGGTGTTGGAGCTGAATATATTCTCTCAACGCTTTTAGAAAAAAATTTAATATGCATAAAAGGTCGAGCTGAGACTGTCGGAAGACCACTGCTTTATACTACGACAGATGAATTCTTGAAATACTTTGGCATTGGTGATATAACCGATCTCCCCAAGCCAAGAGAAATGGATGAAATTATGAATGATGACGAGTTTCAAGAACAGAGAAGAAAAATTTTAATGAATGTCCTCGAAGAGGAAATTGAGAACGAAGTGTTCGATGAAGACTCCGGAGGTAATGGAACTGGTGAATTGAAATTTGAAAGTGATGATAATGCTAGTGAGACTGAATAAATATCTTTCTGAAAACGGCGTTTGTTCACGAAGAACTGCCGATGAACTTATTAAAGAAGGCAGGATTCAAGTTAATAGAAGACAAGTTTCAGAATTGGGAATGAAAATTGACCCAGCAAAAGATTCCATATTTGTCGATGGAGAGGGGATAAAAAAAACAAAGCCGGTTTATTATCTATTTCACAAACCTGCAGGTTACATTACAACTTTAAAGGATGAAAAAAACCGCAAGACAATTTTTGATATCCTGAAAATCAAACAACGAGTTTTTCCAATTGGCAGATTGGACCGCGATACGACTGGTGTTTTACTTTTGACAAATGATGGGGACTTCGCAAATTTATTAACTCATCCAAAAAATAAAGTTTCTCGTGATTATATTGCAACTTTAGGCAAAGAGGCATCAGCAGCACGATTAGCTGGATTAAAAAAAATTGATTTGGAAGACGGACCTGTGAGAATTGAAGAGATAAATATAAATAAATCTAATCCGTTCAAAGTTAAAATTACTTTGCAAGAAGGAAGAAACAGAGTTGTAAAAAGAATTTTTGCTAAATTGGGTTATGAAGTAAAGAAATTACACAGAAGCAACTATGCGGGCTTCACGCTTGAAGAACTTCCACTAGGAGCCGTAAAGAAAATTCACTATTCGAAAATTGAAGAAACTATTAAAAGATATGAAAAGAATTAAATACACTATTCCACTCTTTATATTTTTACTGCAATTCGGATTTTCGCAAACCGATCAACCACTCACGCCAAAACCGGTATCAGTATATCCATCGATACAAGATTTTTCAAAAGCTTTAGATGATATTTTTAATGATCCCAATTTTTCTAATTCACATTGGGGAGTTGTTATTCAATCACTTAACACTGGTGAATATTTCTACAAAAGAAATGAAAATAAAAATTTCATGCCTGCCTCGAATATGAAACTATTCACAAGTGCAGTTGGACTTTTAGATCTTGGTCCAAATTTTCAATATGAGACTTCTTTATATCTTAAGGGAAAAATCGATGACGAAATTGTAAAGGGAGATCTGGTAATTAGAGGAAGCGGCGATCCTACTATTACTGCGAGATTCTATAACGATGATCCAAATTATGTTTTTTCTTCGTGGGCTGATTCTCTTGTTGAACTCGGTGTCGAAGAAATTCGTGGAAATATAATTGCGGACGACGATGTATTTGATGATGTGGGTCTTGGCTCGGGCTGGTCTTGGGATGATGAAACTTATTATTACTCTGCTCCCGTAAGTGGTGTATCGTTCAATGATAACTGCGTTGACGTCAGTATAATGCCTGGGGAAACTATTGGTTCGAAAGCTTTGATTACATTTAGACCTAATACAAGATATGTTACAGTACTTAATGACATTGCTACGGTTAAAGATGATTCCGTAACAAAACTTGAATTTTATAGAGATCGAGGAACAAATCTCATTCATTGTTTTGGAACAATCAGGTTATCAGAACCAAAATATACAGAATCAATTTCTGTAAACAATCCGACACAATTTGCTGCGGTTGTCTTCAAAGAAATTCTTGAGAGCAAGGGGATCGCTGTGAAAGGTTATTCAGCTGATATCGATGAATTCACTGAAGCTCTCGATTATACTGCAATGACAAAATTGTTTTCACAGTTATCACCCAAACTAGATCAGATTGTAAATGTGATAAATAAAAGAAGTAATAACCTTTATACAGAACAATTGTTAAAGACAATCGGATTTAAGCATGAAAAAGTTGGCACTACCGAAAATGGAATAAAAGCTTCGGAACCATATTTAAAACAAATGGGAATCGACCCGGATAACATTCAGATTGTGGATGGATCAGGTTTATCGAGAATGAACCTTATCACACCAATGCAATTGAATAATCTTCTGAGATATATGTACAAATCAAAAGTTTTCAAAAGTTTCTACGAATCGTTGCCAATCGCCGGAGTTGATGGAACAATTTCAAGAAGAATGAAAAACAGCCGCGCAGAGAATAACGTTCATGCTAAAACTGGATATATCAACTCTGTTCGGTCCTTATCAGGTTACGTAACAACTGCTGATGGTGAAATGCTGACATTTGTCATTATCGCCAATAATTTTCTTGTGCCGTTGCCTCTTGCTGAAAATATTCAAGATTTAGTTTGCGTTCTGTTATCAAACTTTTCACGAGGAAAAAAATAGGAATGAATAATCAAAATAATGTTCATCAGGAATTAGATGTTAATGTTTTAATCAAAAGAAGATTGGAAGAGGTTACTGAATTACGGGAAAAAGGAATAGAACCATATCCATATTCATTTGAAGTCTCTCATCATTCGAAAAGCATAATTGAAAATTTTTCAGAGCTAGAAGCAAAGGATGTAACTGCAGCCGGAAGAATAATGTCCCTTAGGCGAATGGGCAAAGCATCTTTTGCACATCTTCAAGATTCTCAAGGTAAGATTCAAATTTACCTGAAGAAAGAAGAGCTTGGTGACATGTACGATAATTTCAAGTTGATGGATATCGGAGATATAATTGGAGTTAAGGGTTTCGTTTTCAAAACAAAGACGGGTGAAATAAGTCTTCACGTAAAAGAATTTACTTTGTTGAACAAATCTATTCGTCCGATCCCAATCGCAAAAGAAATGGTTGATGAAAACGGAAATAAAATAATTTACGATCAATTTGTTGACAAAGAACTGCGTTACCGTCAACGTTATGTTGATCTGATTGTAAATTCCGAAGTGAAAGAAGTTTTTGTCAAACGAGCAAAAGTCATCAAATTAATGCGACAATATCTAGATGAGCGAGGATATACAGAAGTCGAGACTCCAATCTTACAACCGATTTACGGAGGTGCCGCTGCAAGACCTTTCATTACAAAACATAATGCACTTGACATGCAGCTCTATCTCAGAATTGCAGATGAACTTTACTTGAAACGCTTGATCGTTGGTGGATTCGAGGGTGTGTATGAGATTTCAAAAGACTTCAGAAATGAAGGAATGGACAGAGAGCACAATCCAGAATTCACAATGATGGAATTGTATGTAGCATATAAAGATTACTATTGGATGATGGATTTTGTTGAACAAATGATTTCTTCAATTGTATTTCAACTCAATGGTAACTATGAGATTGAAATCGAAAACCATAAAATAAATTTTCAGCCGCCGTGGAAAAGAATATCAATGGCTGATTCAATAAAAGAAAAATTTGGAATCGATGTTTATTCAGTTAATGAAAAAGCTCTTCGTGTTTTTGCCACAGACAAAGGACTTGAGATTGAACCGAATCTGCAGCGTGCAAAAATAATTGATGAAATATTCAGTGTCTTAGTTCAACCATCACTAATTCAACCAACATTTGTTTGCGATTATCCAGTTGAAATTTCACCTTTAGCCAAAATTCACAGAACAGATAAGAACATCGTCGAAAGGTTTGAAGGATTTGTAATCGGTAGAGAACTATGCAATGCTTTCAGCGAACTTAATGATCCACTGGATCAAAGAAAACGATTTGAAGATCAGGTCAAAATGCGTACTGCAGGGGATGATGAAGCTCACATGTTTGATGAAGACTTTGTTCGTGCTCTTGAATATGGAATGCCACCAACTGCAGGACTTGGAATTGGCATTGATCGACTAGTTATGCTTCTTACGAATCAAAATTCGATTCGAGACGTTATTCTTTTCCCGCAGATGAGGAAAGAATCATAAAGTGTTTCTCAAATCGAGTTGCATGAATTTTTATTTATTACTAATCTTTATTATAGTTAGTTCTAAAAGTATTGCTCAAGTAGATTCACTGCTGCAAGTAGATTCGACAAAGTTAATTCATTTCTCTTTAACGAATCAGAATGATGGTTTAACCTCACATAAATCAAAAAAAATAGATTATACTAAACTTGCAATTATTGGAAGTGCGGCATTAGCGACTGGAGTAGGTCTTCATATTTATCAAGCAAATGCTTGGTGGAAAGACCAAAGAAGAAGTTTTCATTTTAAAAATGATTGGGATTATGCCCTTTGGATAGATAAATTAGGCCATTTTTGGGATGGTGCACTGGTTCAACATTTATTTTCATCAGCATTTGAATGGTCGAATATTGAAAGAAGAAAATCAATGTGGTATGGAGCTATTCTATCCAGTGTTTACATGCTTTATATCGAATTTGAGGATGGATTTGCAACTGATTGGGGATTTAGTCCCGGTGACGCAGGAGCAAATCTTATGGGGGCATTCTACCCAGTTCTGCAAGAATATGTTCCATTCATGCAAAATGTTAATTTAAAGGTAAGCTACTTCCCCTCAAAATATTACAAAAATGCGAAACAGACTACAGGTCACAGTAAAACTGTTTTTGACGATTACGAAGGACAAAGTTTCTATTTGAGTTTCCGTGTGAATGAATTCCTCCCTCAGAATTTAGAAACTTATTGGCCAGATTTTCTCTGTCTCGCATTGGGATATAGTATCCGCAATTGGGATGGATTTGGACATGCCGACAAGAATTTTTATTTGACATTCGATTATGACTTAGAAAAAATTCCACTTGAGGGTGGTTTCTGGAATTTTTTAAAAAAGACTCTAAATCAAATTCACTTTCCGGCACCCGGAATAAAATATAGTAACAAAAAATTTTATCTAACACTTACATATTGATCTAATTGCTAAGTATTATAATTCCATCACTTAATGAAGAAAAATTATTGCCCAATCTTCTTGAGCAATTAAATGCAAAAAACTTGAAAGACAAATTTCATTACGAAATAATCCTTTCAGATGGAGGAAGTAAAGACAAAACAATCGAAAAATCTCTTAACTTCTGCGATAAAATTATTTCTCATACTGATGGAACTCGACAGACTATTTCACAAGGAAAAAATGCAGGTGCACAACGTGCAAGCGGTGATGTTTTTGTCTTCCTTTGTGCTGATTGCACGATTGAAAAACCGTCTGAGTTTTTCTCTTTCATTTCGAATGAATTCAGGCACTCAGAATATAAAGCTGCAACATTTAAGTTTGAAATTGCACCGAGTGAAAAAAAACTTAGTGACGTTCTTTTTCATAATTTTTACAATACTTACGTAAGATTTTTGAATTTCATCGGTACTGGGATGGGAAGAGGCGAATGCCAAGTAATCAAACGAGATGTATTCGAGAAATACAATGGTTACGATGAAAGTCTTACCGCTGGAGAGGATTGGGATCTTTATAAAAAGATAAGAAGGAATGGTAAAATTAAAGTCCATTTTGGCTTGAAAATCTACGAATCTCCAAGAAGATATAGAAAATTTGGATATCACCGCGTATTTTGGTTATGGACTTTGAATGCTTTGAATGTTTTAAAATTTATTCCAAAACCTATTGATGAATGGGTAGAGGTAAGATGAAGAAAATATTACCAGTATTATTCTTAATATATCCAATTATAATTTTTTCTCAGGGGACATACGTTCCTGTTGATAACGACGTCTATCCATTTCTCAGCAGAATGAAAACGATTGGAGTGAACGATAATTATTATTCTGAAAGTCTACCTCTAACTCGGAATAAAGTTGCTGAATTGCTTTTGAATATTTGGGACAAAAGAGAAAGATTAAACTCGACTGACAAATCATTTCTAAATTATTTTCTGACAGAATTCGGTTATGAAGCTTTTGGTTCATTGGAGAAATATGAATCGCTTTTCACAGATTCTGATTTTGATTTTCTCTCCGACCGCGAAAAATACATGTTAGCTTATTCTAAAGAAAAAGAATTTTCAATCTTCGTTCAAAGTCATTTATTTTTTAGAAGAAATTTATTTAAAGAAAATAATGCGATTTATAATGCAACCCTCGGCGAAATTGGGGGGAGAGTTTACGGTTCATTTATTGATGCTCTTGGCTTTGAAATCGATGGAAGAAATGGACTCTTAAAAGGAAACAAAACGGCGGCTTTAGCAGAAAAAGATTTGAAATATAATTTCAAGCTCTTTGAGAAAGAAGAATCAAGTTTTTTTGATAGAGCATACGGTTATATAGCTTACGAGCATCCAAATATAAATGTGAAAATTGGAAGCGACCGTCAAATCATCGGTTATGGAATTAACAAACTAATTCTCGGAGACAATTCACCTAACTTCGATTACTTATCACTGCGGCTGAATTACAAATCATTTCAATTTGATTATACTCATGGATGGATGTTAGGAAAAAAATATCGCAGTACTGTTATCGACAGAGGTTACCAAATAACTTTCGAACCGAAAAATTTTGTGCACCATCGAATCAGTTTTTCGACTTTCAAGAATTTAAGGTTAGGTTTTGGTGAATCTGTAATTTATGCAAATCGCATAGTCGATTTTGCGTACATCAATCCATTTAATTTCTACAAATCGACTGAACACAGTCTTCAAGATCGTGATAATACGCTGCTGTACTTGGATGCTGAGTATATTCCATTCTCGGAAGTGAAATTGTATTCAACCTTTTTGATAGACGATGTAGATTTTTCAAAGCTTGGTTCTGGTTGGTTCGGGAATCAATTTGCATATAATATCGGTGCTGACGTTGTTCAGCCATTTGAAACTCTTCCACTGCATTTTGGAATTGAATACATAAGAATCGAACCCTATACTTACACTCATAGACTCATTGAAAACAATTATTCAAATTACAGTTATCCTCTCGCGAGTGAGTTGCAGCCGAATAGTGATCGAATCACTTTTGTGATAAAAATTTTTCCATCACCGAAAGTGAACTTCACAGCATCTGCATCGTATCAAAGACATGGAAAAAATTATAATGAAAATCTAAATTTGATTAATGTCGGTGGAGAGTTAAATTTTGGAAGAAGGACTTTTGATAGTGAGACTGCAAATTTTCTTGATGGTAATTTAGAGAGAACTATGAGTTTTGAATTCAAGGGTTTTTATGAATTTATAAGAAACGTGAAACTAATTGGAATGTGTCGATTCGATCAAATCAAATCTGACAAGCCTGTTAACTTTTTGATATTTTCAATTGGTTTAATATCTTTTATTTGAAAAATATATTTATAGGTATGAAATGAAAAACAAAAGATTTGGATATGTATTCGTAATCGCCGTATTGGTAATTGGAATTATCGGAGGTATACAAATTGAAAGAGCGATTTCAGGTGATAATCTGCAGGAACAGATCAGAAAATTTAATGATGTTTTAAGTATCACAAAAAAATATTACGTAGAGGAAGTGGACACTCAAAAATTAGTTGAAGCTGCGATAAAGGGAATGTACGATCAGCTCGACCCGCACAGTGTCTACATTCCGCCGAAACAGCTCGAAAGCGTGCAGGAAGAATTCAGAGGAAACTTTGAAGGAATAGGAATTGAGTTTCAGATAATCAGCGATACAATCGTTGTAGTTTCACCAATAAGCGGCGGCCCAAGCGAAGCTCTTGGAATTACGGCTGGAGATAGAATTGTTAAAATCAATAATGAGCCATACAAAAAAATTACCAATGATGATGTAAGAAATAAATTGCGCGGTCCCAAAGGTTCAAAAGTTGATGTTTCAATTTACCGCCCTGGAATTGATGGCTTATTAGATTTCACAATCGTTCGGGATAAAATTCCTCTCTATTCAGTTGATGCACATTTTATGATCAACCGCGAAACTGGATATATAAGTCTTTCAAAATTTTCTGAAACAACTTTTGAAGAAGTCAAATCCGCACTCGATGACCTCGACAAAAAAGGAATGAAGAAACTTATTCTCGATTTAAGAAATAATTCCGGCGGTTACATGCATGAAGCTGTGAAAGTTTCTGACTTATTCATAGATGGAAATAAAAAAATTGTATTTACGAAATCAAGGATCAAGGAATTCATCGAGGAATTTTCTGCATCAAGAAGTTTTAAGTACGAAAAAATGCCAATTGTGGTTTTAGTAAATAATGGTTCTGCTTCAGCGAGTGAAATCGTTTCGGGCGCAGTGCAGGATTGGGATAGAGGATTAATTGTCGGAGAAACTACATTTGGAAAAGGTCTCGTTCAACGACAATTTGAACTGAACGATAATTCAGCAATTCGACTAACCATCTCTCAATATTATACTCCAGTAGGTCGCTTAATCCAAAGAGATTATGAAAAAGGTGCTTCGAAGGAAGACTATTACAGAGCTTCACTTGCACAAGACTCGATTGAAGGAGAAAACATTTCTCACGATGCTGAAAAAGATACTTCCCGACCAATTTTCAAAACAAATGGCGGCAGAACAGTATACGGCGGTGGTGGTATCACACCAGATTTCATAATCAAATCTCCGCCGTTAACAAAATATACTTCTCAATTACTAAGAAAAAACTTGTTCTATCAGTTTGTACTAAGTTATTTGGATAAAAATGGTAAATCGATTCAAAGCAAATATGCTGAATTCGATTACTATAAAACTTCTTTTAAGATTGAGGAAAAAGTCTTTGATGATTTCATTAATTATGGAAAATCTCAGGGTGTCGACATTGTTGAAGAAGATTTGAAAAAAGACTCTGAGTATATTCGTGCAAGATTAAAAGCACAGATAGCACGAACATATTGGCGTAATGAAGGATGGTATCCTGTTCTGCTTGAACTTGATCCTCAGTTTAATAAAGCATTATCACTTTTTCCAGAGGCTGAGAAATTAGCAAAACTCTTGAAGTGAGAAATTTAATTGACTCATTTTGTTAAATTACTTTCGATAGGTATTGTTAGTTTTTTAATCTTCGGATTAAATTTTTCGAACTTCAAGACTAATCCGACAAACGAAAATAGTGGGAAAAATATTTTTGCTGTCGGTGAAGATCTAATTTATGAAGTTAAATATACATTTATAAAAATTGGTGAGATCAGAATAAAAACTCTTCGAAAATTCACTAAAGATGGTCTTGAAATTTTTGAAACAAGAGCATATATAGATTCATATGATAGATTGCCTTTTGTTGATCTTCACAGCATCTATAATAGTCAGGTTTCAGAAAAATTTCTTTCAGAAATGTTTATTGGTTTAGACAAACATAATATTGGATGGCGTTTCACTAAATATGATTTCGATTATAAAAAGAAATCTATCTTTGTTCAGAAGGGATTTAAAGAGAATTGGAAGGTAGATTTTGAGGAATATGTTCCCCTCAATGCGGAATTGCAGGACGGACTTTCACTCTTCTTCTTCGCAAGAGGGAACACACGCCAAAATAAAACATACGATATTCCAACATATTTAAATGAATCAACGACTTTAACTACAATCAATTTTTATAAAAAACCGGAACAAATAAAAATTGATGCACTCGACTATGATGTCGACTGCGTTAAAATCGATGGACTTGTCAGGTTTACTGGTATTTTTGGACTCACCGGTAATTTTGAAGGTTATTTTTCAAATGATGAAGCTTCAGTTCCTATAAAAGCTACAATGAAAGTAATTCTCGGAAATATAAATATTGAATTAAAAAAATGGGATCGCGATGATTGGCAGCCGCCTCGAAAAAGTTGAGTTTGACAATTGCATCTCTTACAATGGAGTAAGCCCTGCAATAGGTGAAAATGTTTTTATTGCATCTGGAGTGAAAATAATCGGTGATGTAACAATTGGAGACAATAGCAGTGTATGGTTCAACTCCGTAATTCGCGGTGACATTAACTATATTAAGATCGGATCCTATACAAATGTTCAAGATAGTTCGGTGATTCACTTAACTAAAGACAAACCTGTGGAAATCGGAAATTATGTAACAATTGGTCATGCCGTTAAACTGCACGCATGCACATTGAAAGATTACACATTGATCGGAATTGGTGCAATCGTTTTGGATGGAGCGGTAATTTCAGAATATTCGTTCATTGCTGCTGGCGCACTTGTACCGCAGAATACAATTGTCCCTTCTGGTAAATTAATCGCTGGTGTCCCCGGTAAAATAATTAGAGAATTACGCGAGGATGAACTGAAATACATACATCAGTCTGCACTTAATTATCAAAATTACACTGAACAAATGAAGAAATCTTTAAATAAATTTTAAGTAACTATATGCCAAATGAATTTATTTTCAGTAAAGACGATATAAATAAAGTAGCTGCTGCATTAAATGCAAAAGTGAAAGAACATCCAAATAATTTTCGTCTTGAAATCTCAAATCCGGAAAGAAAAACTTCGCTTTATCTTGAGATATATTCGAACATCGATATCGGGGACCGAAAAGGGAATTTGATATCGATTTATGCTCCAATCACTCACCTGCAGCTCCATTTTTGCACAGGCTACATTATCAGCGATATGCTTGAAGAAGTTACATTCATTGCTGAAGAAGGAGATAGGGTGAGTGGTTTAACAGTTGAAAAAACTGGCGGTTGCGCACTTTATGCTAATGTAAATAGGAAACTTTTATCTGGAGATTTTACAAAATTAGGTCCTGAAGTAATGTTATCGAGTATTGCTCTCTCATTGGCTGAAGAGGTTTTGGGTAGTGATAAAACAAAGAAGAACTGAGATTACAATTGTTGACGATAAAAATTTTAGAGTAAGGAAAAGTGTATTAAAGCTAATCGTATTTGAATTTTTATCGGTATCAAATAAAATATTTAACAGATTATCTATAAATTTTGTCGAATCCGAAAAGCTATTTGATTTAAATAAAAAATTTCTTAATCATAATACAGACACTGATATAATTACATTTTCATATACGGAATCTGAACCGTTTGAAACAGAAATTTTCATTTCGTACAAAATGGCGAAAATAAATGCCCAGAAATTTAATATATCAATCGAGGATGAAATACTGCGACTGATAATTCATGGAATTTTGCATACAATTGGATTTCGTGATAAAACCTCAAAGCAGAAAAAAATAATCCGAGAAGAAGAGAATAAAATTCTAACTAAATTAAAAAAGAAAAAATTTATCGAGAAGATGAATTTAGGATCAGTATCGCATTGATCTTGTAACAGCTCACAAATGGAGATATAATGGCTAGAAATCTGGTTTTAGTGGAATCACCTTCCAAAGCCAAGACAATAAGTAAGTACCTCGGGAAGAATTATGTCGTTGAAGCGACAGTTGGACACATACGCGATCTCCCAAAAACGACTTTAGGAATTGATTTAGAAAACGGATTCAAACCTAAAATTGTAACTATTCGTGGTAAATCTGACGTCTTAAAAAAAATCAAATCGCTTTCTCAAAAATCGAAAAAAATATTTATTGCGACCGACCCTGATAGAGAGGGAGAAGCGATAGCTCAAGATATTTGCGAGATAATTAAAAATGGGGAAGAGAATATTCATCGTGTCCTTTTCAACGAAATCACTGAGAGGGGAGTAAAAGAGGGGATGGACTCACCGCACAAAATCGATGAAAAGCTTGTTAATTCTCAGCGAGCTCGTCGTGTGATGGATAGAATAATCGGTTACCAAATTAGTCCGTTACTTTGGAATCACATGCACTTGATCGAGCATTCTTCAGAATCAGCGTTATCTGCCGGTCGCGTTCAGTCAGTTGCATTGAGAATAATTTGTGAGCGTGAAGTAGAGATTAATTCATTTATCCCTATTGAACACTGGTCAATTATAGGTACTTTTGAAACTGAGAAGAATGAAAAATTTTCAGCTAAGCTTTTAAATTATAAAGGGAAGAGTTACAAGCTCCCAGAATCTGCAACTGTCGATGAAAAGTATTTAAATGAATTTTATAAAAACTATTTCTTCATCAAGAACGAATCCGAAGCTCAAAATATTCTCGAAGATTGTAAAAACCAAAATTATAAAATCACTCGCCTTGATAAAAAAATTGTAAATCGAAATCCCGCCGCTCCGTTCATAACGAGTACACTACAACAGGAAGCGTCCCGAAAGCTATACTTGCGGCCGCGGCAAACAATGATGCATGCTCAAAAACTTTATGAAGGAATTGAACTTGGAAAAGATGGATTAGTTGGTTTGATAACCTACATGAGAACAGATTCAACAAGATTGAATGAAGAATCTGTTCAGTCTGCAAGAGATTTTATCGGCATAAATTATGGAAAGGAATATTTACCCGATAAGCCAAAAGTCTATTCAAGTAAGAAATCAAATGTGCAAGATGCTCATGAAGCAATTCGTCCGACAAATTTGAAGTATACTCCAGAATACGTCAAATCGTTTTTATCGAAAGAACAACTCAAATTGTATGAATTAATTTGGAACAGATTTTTGGCATGTCAAATGAATCCAGCCAAATTTGAACAGACTTCTTTGGATATTACTGGAGGAGAGTTTTTGTTCCGTGCCAGTGGATCGACTTTACTTTTCAGAGGATTCCTCGCTGTGTATGATGAAAATGGTGAACAGAATCAAGAGGAAGAAGATATAGATGAAAAAACCAATCGAATTCCATCAGGTTTATTCGAGAATCAAAACTTAACACTTAATGAGATAAACAAAAACCAACACTTCACTAAGCCACCACCGCGATTTTCAGAAAGTACTTTGGTTAAAGAGTTAGATAATCTTGGAATCGGTCGGCCAAGCACTTACGCATCAATCATTAGCACTCTGTATGACAGATCGTATGTAGAGCAGCAAGAAAGGAAATTACTGCCAACAGATTTGGGTGTAAAAGTCAATCGATTATTAGTTGAACATTTTGAACATATCTTTAACGTTAAGTTCACTGCACTCATGGAAAAAGAACTTGATGATATTGCAGAAGGTACGAATAAGTACGAAAATGTTTTGAGTGATTTTTATATCCCATTTAAAGAAGATTTGCAAGAAGCAGAAAAAAAGATTGAGAAGCCGAAATGTGAGCAATGCGGATCCGATATGATGATCCGTATGGGAAGATTTGGAAGATTCTTGGCATGTACAAATTATCCTGAATGCAAGAATCTAAAGTCGTTGCGAGAAATGAGTCCTACCCAGCCAGAAGTATTAGAATATAAATGCCCCAAATGTAATTCTGATCTAGTGATTCGAAACTCAAAATTTGGAAGATTTATTGGCTGTACGAAGTATCCGGATTGCGATTACACAAAGTCGATCACCTTAGAAATAAAATGCCCACGCTGCAGTGAGGGAGAAATCGTTCAACGCATGACAAAAAGAAAGCGTGTTTTTTACGGTTGTTCAAATTATCCTAACTGCGATTATGCAAGTTGGGATAGACCAACGAACCAAATTTGTCCAAACTGCAAGAAAGATCTGCTTGTAACAAAATTCAAATCTGGTAAGGAAAATATTCTTTGCAATTCTTGTAAATTTACTCTGAACGAGGAGAACGAATAACTTGACTTTTATCTCAGAATGTGTTATTAAATACTACGGATACCTGAATTCAATGAGTGGTTATTCTCATCATACAATAAGTGCTTATAAAAAAGATATAGAAATATTTCTGGATTTTCTGAAAGAATCCTCAATTGAAAAATTAGAGTTAATTGGAGAAAAAACCATCCGAAGATTTTTATTGCATTTAGGAACTTATAACTATTCGAGAACCACTATTTCTAGAAAATTGAGTTCGCTTAGAAGCTTTTTCGATTTTCTTCTTCAGAATGATTTAATAGCAATAAATCCAGTCTCAAATATTTCGAATCCTAAGTTCTCTCGAAAATTACCAAAATTTATTGAGCAGAAAGAATTAGTGAACGTGCTGAACTATTTGAAAAAGGATAAGGAGAATCTGCCAGCATGGGCAATTATTGAATTGCTTTATGGCTGCGGATTACGAGTATCAGAAATTTGCTCTCTTAAAGTTGAAGATATCGATCTAGAAAATTCTACAATCAAAATATTCGGCAAAGGAAAAAAACATAGAATTATACCTGTTGGAACGTATGCTAAAGAAGCCATCAATCTTATGGTTGAAAAGAATAAATCAAATTCAAAATTTCTGTTTCACACAGAGAAAGGAGAACCATTATATCCAAAATTAATTTACAGGATTGTTAAAAATTTTCTATCTGATATTACCGAGGATGGAAAGATTTATCCGCACGCACTCAGACACTCTTTTGCAACTCATATGTTGAATCGAGGTGCCGATCTTAAATCAATAAAAGAACTTCTCGGACATGAAAATTTATCAACTACCCAAATCTATACGCATGTTAGCGTAGAGCATTTAAAACAAACTTATAAAAAGTCACATCCAAAATCTTAAAGGAGGAACCATGAACGTTCAAGTAACAGCAAGACGATTTAAAGCCCACGACTCATTAAGAGAGTACGCTCAAAACGAAGTTTCCAAATTAGAAAGATATTTTGATAATATAATTGGTGCTGATGTGATACTTAGTTTTGAAAAACCTCGTGACAGTGTGAAAACAGCAGAGATCAGCTTGAGTGTCTATAGCAAAAAAATTATTGCAAAGGAATCATCCGATGATTTCATTAAATCAATTGACTTGGCAGTAGCGAAACTTGAACGTCAACTCAACCGGTACAAGTCCAAAAAGCGTGATAAAAAACGTAGCTCTTCGAAAGTGCTTGTATGAACTTTCTAGAAAAATCTAAAGAAATAAGAAATGAGTATATTGAAGTCGGTTATTTCTTCGAGCAATGCCAAAGGTTATTTGGACTTCAACTGGTTTCCGAAAATAAAGGTTTTGGTCGAAAAATAACCGACAGGAGTATTCACAGGCCTGGACTCGCATTAGCAGGTTTTATTGAGCTGTTTACTTTTAATAGAGTTCAATTATTTGGAAACACGGAAGTACGTTATCTAAATAGTCTCACGAAAGCGAAAAAGATAAAGGCGATCACAAAATTTTTCAGCTTCGAGATTCCATGTGTTATTTTTACAAACGATACAGAACCCGATACCGATTTTAAAAAAATAGCCCGACAGAAAAAAGTGAGCATTTATAAAACGGGACATTCAACTACAAAAGCAGTTTACCACTTAAGCGACTTCCTAGACGATCAATTTGCAACTCAAATAACAATTCATGGAGCTCTTGTCGATGTTTATGGAGTTGGATTATTGTTTGTCGGGCGTTCCGGGATTGGAAAAAGTGAAGTGACTCTCGATCTAGTTGAACGCGGTCATCGATTAGTTGCCGATGATGTAATTCTCGCCACGCGAAAAGGAGAAGGGATCCTAATGGGCTCCGGAACATCCTTAATGAAACATTTTATGGAGATTCGCGGACTCGGATTACTGAATGTTGAAAAAATATTTGGTATTAGGTCAATTCGCTTTCAAAAAAGAATCGAAGTTATTGTTGTGCTTGAAGAATGGGATAGTGAAATTGAGTACACAAGAACGGGTTTAGATTCCTCTACAACAAGTATTTTAGATGTGGAAGTCCAGACTGTCAGACTTCCCATATTTCCTGGGAAAAATATTACCGTTATATCTGAAGTCATTGCACTGAACTATCTCCTTAAACATTACGGCTATGATCCAGCTCAAGATATGGCAGGAAGGATAAAACAAAACATTGAAAATAAACGAAAATCGAAGGAAAAAAGGTCTGTAATATATTTTGAACATGATTTTGAATAATTGACAATTTTATGCAGTTTCATTAAATTTGCCGCCGAATGAGAATCTATTTCTTTTCCAAAAAGCATAACAAACTAAAGCAGCTCAACTCTAAAAAGTTGATCATGTTGCTTTTGTTTCCTCTCATTGTTTTCTTAACGATGAGTGCGACGATTTTGCATCAGTTATTCTTCTCCAGCACTAGCTTGCTTCAGAAGGAAAATCGTAAACTTAAAGAAAGTTTAGCCAATCTTTCAGAACGATTTTCAGGTATTCAAAATTCATTGAATCAACTCTATCATCAGGAAAAGAAACTTAGAATTGCTTCAAACGTGAATATTACAGATGATGCAGAATTTGGAATTGGTGGTGCCGATGAAAGTATAATCTCCTTAAGTAAGGATGGGGATATCTCGGCTATAGATCAACTAGCTGAAATTATTTCCGGGCAAATTAACTACCAGCTTGAAAATTTCAATAAACTCACTGATAAAATTTCTGAAAATGAATCTTTAGTTGCACATATACCGGCCATTGTTCCGATGTATGGAGTTTTCAGCGAGCACAGTTTTGGTATGAGAGTTCATCCTATCATAAGAAGATGGAAAATGCACGAAGGAATTGATATCCTTGGTAACCATGGAGATCCGATCTTTGCTACTGGCTCAGGTAAGGTTACTCATGTTGGTTGGAGCGGGGGTTATGGTTTAACTATTGAAATTGATCACGGATTTGGATACAAAACACTTTATGGACATTTATCCCGAGCACATGTCAAAGAAGGACAGCAAATTAAGCGATATCAAGTGATCGGGAGCTGTGGTAGTACTGGTTTATCAACTGGACCACATGTTCATTATGAAGTCTCATTTAATGGCGAAAAGCAGGACCCAGTTAATTATATACTCAATTAAAGCTTGAAAATTAAACAAGGGCAGGGAATTTATTATATATGATATGGACAATCGAATTAGCATCATATCTTGAAGATGCACCATGGCCAGCAACAAAGGTTGAATTGATAGACTATGCTAATAGAACAGGTGCACCGATTGAAGTTGTCGAAAATTTAATGGAGCTTGAAGATGCTGAAGAAATATTCGAAAGCATGGAAGACATTTGGCCGGATTATCCTACCGAGAATGACTTTTTCTATTCTGATGAGGACGAATATTGATCTATGACATTCTAACATGAATGTTTTATGGGACTATATCGTTAATCAAGAAACAGTTCGAAACAATTTAAATAAAATTTTTCTTTCCAAAGCATACCCACCGGCAATTCTATTCAAAGGGGAAGCTGGAGTTGGAAAGGAAGCTGCTGCTTTTGCTTTTGCTCAATCGATAAATTGTAAGGTTGACTCTTTTACTCCATGTGGCACATGTCCATCCTGCAGAAGCATTGCAAGTCTCGAATTTCCCTATATTAATTTCATTTATCCATTGCCTCTCGGTAAAAATGAAACTTCGGGTGACGATCCATTTCAAAAGCTATCTCCAGATTCCATGGATGAGTTAAAATCCTCACTGGAAAAAAAAAATCCAATCCACATTTCAAAGTAAAACTAACTAAAGCTAATGACATCAAAGTAAATTCGATTCGGAAACTCAGAGTCGATTTATCTCAATCTTATTCAGAGATCCCAAAACGAGTTGTAATAATTTCTGAAGCTCATACTCTTAATCAAGAATCGCAAAATATGCTGCTGAAGACTCTTGAGGAATCATCAGTAAATGTTCTTTTTATATTGATTACCGATAAACCACATTTTTTATTATCTACTATTCTCTCAAGATGCTGGGAAATCAAGTTCAGTCCCATTAACGAAGCAGAAATTAAAAGTTATCTTCTAAAAACATTTCAAATCAAGGAGGAAGTTGCACTGCAATTTATCCAGATGTATTCTTCAAATATTTCAAATATTGTTGATGCTTTACTGAATGATCTTGAGCTCTATGATACTGAAATTATTTCTTTCTTTCGCCACATTTGGAAAACTGAGTTTTATTCAGCCATGCAATTAGTTCATGACTTCATAAACTCCAATGATAAGGCAAAAGCAGTGTTATTGTTGGAACGGTTTCAAGCTATGTGCAGCCAATTGCTTCAAGCCAAGATTAATAGTGGAAATCTTAGCAGCGAAATCGTAAATTTAGCTCGAACTCTTGATTCTGATGGAATAAACGAAATATCTAAATACTGTGTTGGTTCAGTTAAATTAATTTATTCGAATATTAATATGAATCTGATCTGGACAAATCTTTTTATCAAAATCAAAAAATCTTTTATCACTTAACAATTAAAAGAAGGGGAATTATATGTCTGAGGTTTTTATTTGTGAAGCACTGCGAACTCCAATAGGAAGTTTTCTTGGTGAACTATCTGCATTTTCTGCACCTGCATTAGCTTCCGAAGTTATTAAAGCGATACTTGAAAAAAGTTCTATCCCAAAAGAAAAAATTGATGAAGTAATTCTTGGAAATGTCCTTGGGACAGGAATCGGTCAAGCTCCGGCAAGACAAGCTGCGTTATTTGCAGGATTGCCAACATCAGTGGAATGTATGACGATCAATAAGGTCTGCGGTTCAGGTCTTAAATCGGTAATGTTGGCACATCAGGCTATAAAGTCTGGTGATGCTGGAGTAGTCATTGCTGGCGGCATGGAAAGTATGTCAAACGCACCATTTATAGTACATGGAATTAGAAACGGAGTAAAATTTGGGAATCAGACTTTATTTGATTCAATGATCTCAGATGGATTAACAGATCCATATAATAAAATTCATATGGGAAGCTGTGCAGAAAAGGTCGCTAAGGAGAAAAATATCACAAGGCAGATACAGGATGATTATGCCGTTGAAAGTTACAAAAGAGCCATTGCTGCTCAAGAAAAAAATCTATTTGAAGCTGAAATAGTTCCAATTGAAATTAAGGACAAATCGGGCAGCAAATTTGTGAAAGTTGATGAAGAGCCCAAAAAAGTTAAATTCGAAAAAATTCCGCAACTGAAATCAGTTTTTGAAAAAGATGGAACAATAACTGCAGCGAATGCCTCAAAACTAAATGACGGTGCATCAGCTTTGTTAATCGCCAGTCATGAAAAGTGCAAAGAACTAAGCCTAAAACCAAAAGTGAAAATTATCTCTCAAGCATCTGCAGCAATTGAGCCAATTAATTTTTCATTAGCTCCAATCAACTCCATCAAAAAAGCTCTTTCAAAGGCAAATCTCACAATTACTGACATAGATCTTTTCGAAATTAACGAAGCATTCGCTCTGGTAACAATTGCAGCCATGAACGAATTGAAAATTGATTCTTCAAAAGTCAATGTCAACGGAGGTGCGATTGCACTCGGACACCCGATTGGAGCATCTGGAGCAAGAATATTAACTACATTGATTCATGAGATGAAAAAAAGAAATTCAAAATACGGGCTAGCTTCACTTTGTATTGGCGGTGGAGAAGCATCAACATTAATAATTGAAAACATTCAATAGGGAGGAAATCATGGAAATAAAAAATATAGCTGTTATTGGTTCTGGAACAATGGGCAATGGAATTGCTCACGTATTCGCTCAAAATGATTATAAAGTAGATTTAATAGATCTATCTAAAGAACTATTAGATAAAGCCTTATCTACTATTACCTCAAATCTGGATAGAATGATAAAAAAAGAAACTATCTCTGAGAGTGACAAAACAAACACCTTAAAAAATATAAATTTGGTAGAAGGAATTGAAAAAGCTTCTAATTTGTATGACCTTGTCGTGGAAGCAGTCACCGAGGAAGAATCTATAAAGAAAAAAGTACTTCAGGCAATTGATGCTAAAATTGGAGAACATTGTATTTTAGCATCGAATACTTCATCTATTCCCATCACGTTATTAGCAGCATCTACAAAGCACCCGGAAAATTTTATTGGAATGCATTTTATGAATCCAGTTCCGATGATGAAACTTGTAGAAATTATTCGTGGTTATTCTACGTCATCTGAAACTTTTAGCAAGATAAATGAACTAACAATCAAAATTGGAAAGACTCCTGCAGAAGTTAATGACTATCCGGGATTTGTGTCTAATAGAGTCCTTATGCCCATGATCAATGAAGCTATATATTGCGTTTACGAAGGTGTCGCAAATGCAGAGAATATAGATCTAGTGATGAAACTCGGAATGAATCATCCAATGGGACCATTAAATTTAGCTGATTTTATCGGACTTGATGTTTGTTTATCAATAATGGATGTATTATATGAAGGATTCCGCGATCCTAAATATCGAGCTTGTCCATTATTACGAAAAATGGTAGCTGCCGGAAAGCTTGGAAGAAAATCTGGAGAAGGATTTTATAATTATAAGAAGCAATAGTTAATTGTCCTATAATGTATATTATGTAAACTTACATAGTTTCTAAAAAATACCCGTATAGAACAATAAATATACTATGCCTAGAATAATTAAAATATAAAATAGCATTCTGCTATTCTTCTTTCTTCGAGTATATTTTCCTCTCTGAAAGTTTATTCTTTTTCTTAGCTTGTGCTTATCTTCTTTCTCGGGATCATAATAGCGAGGTTGGTAATCATATCGCTTATGTTGAATTCTTTTAAAAAACATTTAGTCAACTCCAGTTAGAAATTATTCTAAGTTTTTTCTGAAGTATTGAAATCTTCAACTCTTTAAGATTATTAGTTAGAATTTCGCCATCAGCATGAACATACAATGGGCTTTTAATCGAGACAGATAACTTACTGGATTTCCTATAAATTACCCTAAAACTATTAATGTGTTTTCCAATAATTGCACGAGGCAATAAATTAATAACTGCTTCAAGTTTATTTACTTTTTTTATCAGGCAGAAGTCCAACAAGCCATCATCAGCTTCAGCATCTGGAGTTAGGCGAAAGCCCCCACCTGCTGTTTTACCGATCCCTACAGCAAGCATAAAGGCGATATCTGAGTATTTGAAATCATCAGCATCTACAGTAAAATGTGTCATTTGATAACTAATTACATTCTTAAACACTGACAGAAGGTACAATGGTAAACCAGATATAAATGTGATTGATTGTGCTCCCGCAGCTACTGCGGCATCAAATCCGATTCCTATGCTGTTTGCAAATTTTGCAATTAGTTTTCTTCCATCTTGGTTTTCAATCTCAGCAAAACCAATGTCCAGATGAGATACATTATCCTTTAGTATAACTTCTAAGTTTTCCTCCAGACTTTTTTTCATCTTTAATGTCATTGCATAATCATTTCCAGATCCTGTTGGAATTATTCCGCAAATTACGTCGGTGATCGATTTTGAGTTAATTAAATCATGAGCCGTACCGTCACCTCCAACAATTATAAAACGATCAAAGATTTGCTTATTTTCTTCTATGATGGAATCGATGTGTCCGCGTGACACAGTTTTTAAAATTTTGTAATCAAGTTTATTATTATTTATCAACATTCGGAGAGTGTCGATTAATTTCCCGGTTTTACCCTTGCCTGCTATCGGATTTACAATAAAAAGATACTTTTTATTCACTTAGTACTCCAAGTTAGTTTGAAAATAGAGCATCGACAAAAGTTTTAGGATCGAAAGGTTGGAGATCTTCAATCCCCTCACCTACTCCGATGTAACGAACAGGAATTTTTTTGTCGTTGCAGATTTGAAAAATAATTCCTCCCTTTGCCGTACCATCAAGTTTCGTTAAAATAATACCTGTTGTATCAATAAATTTTGAGAACTCGTTAATCTGATGAATTGCATTTTGGCCTGTACTTGCATCGATTATTAAAAAAGTTTCATCTGCAGATCGATTTAATTTCTTGTATATAACATTTTGAATTTTCTTCAATTCCATCATCAACGGCGATTTTGTATGTAATCTGCCTGCAGTATCTACTAAAACTATATCAATCTTGTTTGTCTCGGCAAAAGATAAAGCTTCATAAACAACAGCACCTGGATCGGCTCCTTGTTTTTGCTGAACTATTCTCGCTCCTGATCTTTTCGCCCAAATCTCGAGTTGCTCGTTTGCAGCCGCCCTGAATGTATCGGCTGCTGCTATGATAACACTATAACCGTTTTTAATAAAATTATGTGATATTTTTCCGATTGAAGTTGTTTTCCCTGTCCCATTTACGCCTGCGATCAAAATTACAAATGGAGTTTTAACATTTTTCAAATTAAATTCTTGATAATTAAAATAATCTGATCCATTTTCGGCATCATTGAGGATTTTTAGTAATTCGTTTTTTACACTTTTGAAAAATAAATCATTAACATTTTTAAAATTGTCTTTGGCATTCGATAAGATTCGTTCTGTGGCTCCCACTCCAACATCGGCAGAAAGCAGGGCTTCCTCTATTTTCTCAAAAGTTTGATCATCGATTGATGGAGAAATCCTGATGATCTCTTCAATTTTCGAAATTAGAGAATTTTTTGTTTTAGTAAGACCGCCTTTCAGTTTATCAAAGCTAATTTTTGAGAGGAAGTTCATTCAATATTATGTTTTGTATAAAAATAATTTGTTCTTGCATAAACCACTAAACTAATTACAACAAAGATCGATGTCAGAATAATAAATCCATCAAAGATTAAGTTTCCTGTTTCAATTCCAAACAACGCAAGAAGAAATGAAACACCTGTCATTGTAACGGTAAATTTTCCAATAAAATTTGATGCTGCGACTTTATCCACTTTACTCATGAATAATAAACTGAATAATATTATAATTAAATCTCTCGATATCACAAGGGCTGCAAACCATGTTGGAATGGCTCCATTCAGTACTAAGCCTATTCCAAAAACTGCTACTATTAATTTATCAGCAAGTGGATCAAGTATTTTACCGAGTTCAGTGATTTCATTGAATCTCCTTGCAAGATAACCATCTAAATTATCGAGCAAGGCAGCAATAATACCTATTAAAATCAAAGGAATTCGATTAATTTCAAAATCTTGAAATAAAATAATTGAAGGTATTAAAAGTAAAATTCTAGCAGAGCTAATTAAATTTGGTATTTTTATAAATTCAGAAAAATTAATTTTTACCATATTTGAATATTCTAAACTTCATGTTCGTTTTTTTTGAAATTCTCGTCAACTGGAATTGGGTAATCACCATTGAAACAAGCTGTGCAATAATATTCAGGTGATTGCTCCGGCACCGAGTTCAACATTCCTTGAAATGATAAATATTGAAGTGTGTTGACTTCGATTTCTTCTTTAATTAAAGTAATGTCACCATTAAATTGATTTGCAACGAGTTCCTCCCGACTAGGAAAGTCCATTCCGTAATGACATGGATACAAGATCGGAGGTGAAGAAATCCTTAAATGAATTTTTTCAGGTCCTGCTTCTCGAAGCAATTTAACTAACATCTTTGAGGTCGTTCCTCTCACAATTGAATCGTCTACTACAACAACTTCTTGATTTTGCAGTACACCTTTAACTGTATTGAATTTAATTCTTGTTGCCAACTCTCGCTTATCTTGACCAGGCTGAATGAATGTCCTCCCTACATAATGACTTCTAATCAATCCTATCTCTAGTTTTGAATCAATTCCCTGTTTCCGTAACTGAGATTGATAACCTATTGCAATCGTATTTGATGAATCTGGCACACTTATTACGGATACTTTTTCATCTTTTGCCACTACAGGACTTTCAAGGGCTAAATTCTTCCCAAGTTTTCTTCGGACTTTATCAACATTTTCACCAAAGATTGCACTATCTGGTCGCGAGAAATAAATAAATTCAAAAATACATTTCTTCGGAAGATCAGAAATTTCATCAAGCCAAAAGCTTTCCACTTGTCTTGATTTAACTGAGTCATGATTTATAACTAGAATTTCGCCAGGTTGCACATCTCGGATGGATTTGGCTCCAATCAAATCGAATGCACAAGTTTCTGAAGCTACTACATAGGAGTTGTCAAGCTCACCTAAAACTAATGGCCGAATGCCGTATCCATCTCTTGCAGCAATCAAAGCATTATCAGTCAGAATGACCAAAGAGAAAGCACCTTTAATTTTATCAAGAGCATCTTTAATCTGAGCAATCTGCGTTTCTTTCTGGCTTCTCGAGATAAGATGAAGAATTACTTCAGTATCACTTGATGATCTAAAGATTGAGCCGCTGTCTTCTAATTCTTTTCTCAATGATTTGGCATTTGTGAGGTTACCATTATGTGAAACTGCTAAATTCCCGAGTTTGTATTTAACATTGAATGGCTGAATATTTTCAAGGTAATCAGAACCTGTGGTAGAATAACGATTATGTCCAATCGACGAGTTTCCAACTAAATTCGATTTGAAAATTTTTTCATCATGAAAAACTTCTGAGACTAATCCTCTCCCATTAATCGAGTGAAATACTTTACGTGAATCAGAAAGACTTTCGCACGATGTGATACCACAAGCTTCTTGACCTCGGTGCTGAAGTGCTAGCAATCCGTAGTAAGTCAGTGTTGCAGAAAGTTGGGTGCCAAAAACACCAAAAATTCCGCAGTTACTTTTTGGTTTATCAAGATCTAAATCACTATAATGCATTCTGGAAAAAATTGGTTAGATTGATCGTAGTCGGAACGGCGGGATTTGAACCCGCGACCCCCACTACCCCAAAGTGGTGCGCTAGCCGGGCTGCGCCACGTTCCGCTATAATTTTATATAGATATCTTGAAGTAATTCCTTTACGTCTCTTAAATCATTAATGATATTTGAATCAGTAATTTTATTGACTGTCTCTTCACCTGAAATGCCTGCTTCGACCTGATCTTCGAGCAATCTCTCACCCTCTTCTGGATTGTAGGTTGTCAATATTTGTTTTGCACCATCAATTGTATATTTTTCATCTCGGAGAAGCTTTTTAACAAAAAGTATAAGTTGAATATCTCTGTTTGTATAAATGCGGTTACCGGCGCGATTCTTCTGAGGTTTAAGTTGTTCGAATTCGTTTTCCCAGTACCTTAATACATACTGTTCTAAACCGGTTATTTTACTTACTTCGCTAATTGAATAATATAACTTCTTGATTGATAAGTCTTTCATAGACTTCCTTAAAAAATCACATCAAATATACAAAATAAAATTCCATTATCAAATGTACTGTAATTATGATCTCACATTGGTTATCAATAGATTCTAACGTGATATATACACAGTATTAAACTAAACAAGTATTGATTTTAGTAATGGGAGCATTTGTTATGCTGTTTCATCGGTTTTCACAATTGAAAACTCGATTCAATTTTCTTCAATCATTTCACGGATTTTTGGATTAACGTAAATATCCTCTATACCGATTTCCTTTAGAGCCAGGGCGAGAACATTTGCTTTTCTTTTTTGTGATGCACTTTTATTGATCACAATTACCTTTTCGGTTTTTAAAACACAATATCCTCCATTAAAATCCCCCTTTTCGAATCGAATCCTAATACCCTGCGTATCAGCAACAGCTCTTAATTCTTGAATTAGAGCTTCATATTCTTTTTCTTTGGCTCTTATCATTGCGGACGTTTAAGGGGTTGAAAAATAGCTAACCAAATTGTAGTAAAATATGCAAAGAATGAAATTGCAGGAAGTCCGCTTAATGCTCCGACACGTTGAATCAATAAACTCATCCCTTGATTCAAATCAAAACCTTGCTTGTGCACCAATAAAACAAATTGAAAGTCTATATTCATTAAGAAAATTTCTACCGGTAAAAAAATACCAAAAATAACTGTACACATAAAAAACCAGCCATTCTCCTTAAAACTGATCTTTGAATCGATAATCAACATTATATAAAAAATTATAAACAAAATGTATGCAGCAAGTATATAAACTGTTACTCCACCAATTATCAAAAGAGTTTGGGCAATTGATTCATAGGTTAATTCTGACCTAACGATTAATGAGAACGGCTCAAATAAGCGATATGCGATTATTCCTTTGTAAATTGTACCGCCAAGCCAGAAAAATCCTGACATTATCAATGCGAAGAAAAAAAATTTTGTCCTAAGTTTCTTTATCTCCATGATAATACAACTTAATACATGAATAAAAATTTATCAAGAACAAATAATCAAATGTTTATCCTAATATTGGGCAATCTAAAAAGTGTTTTACAAAAAATAATCCAAAAAAAAATTAAATTATTCGGATAACTTTCAGTTAAATAGTTCTTTATAGCTTTTATGTCATTTACTTTTTATAATAAGTGAATATATTTTTCAATCAAAAAAAATCTCTACTCCGAAAAATACTATGCAAATCAAATATTTAAATTCTGAGTGTAAGTTGGTTTAAGCCAATTCTGATCATCTTTGTTCGGAAAATCGATCGTGTAATGCAAACCACGTGATTCTTTACGTGTAAGCGCAGATTTCGCAATAAGATATGCTGTATCAATTAAATTCCTTAATTCTAGAATTTCTTCAGACAAAGTCGAAATGTTGTACATGTTTTTTGTCTCTTCATAAATTATGTGGCATCTTCGAAGTGCCCGATTTAATCGCTCGGTTGAACGAACGATTCCGACATATTCCCATAAAATTTCTCGTATCTCTCTCCTGCTTTGAGAGATAAGAACCTTTTCCTCAGTCGATGACTCTGCTGTATCCACCCATTCGGGAATTTCAGCGGGAATTTTGGAAAGAGATTTTTGAATTATTTCCTTACACCCAAGTGCCGAGTTTTTTGAAAACACAAGTGCTTCGAGTAGCGAATTACTGGCAAGCCGATTTGCTCCATGCACACCAGTCATTGAAACTTCACCTGAAGCAAATAAATTTTCTATTGAAGTATGTCCATTTAAATCAGTCACTACCCCACCGCACGCATAATGTGCTGCTGGAATTACTGGAATGTAATCCTTTGTTATATCAATATTTTTTTCCAAACATTTAAAGTAAATATGAGGGAAATGATTTATGATTTCGTCTTTAGATTTGAAATTCAAATCGAGATAAACGAAATTGTCACCACTCTTTTTTAGCTCTTTATCGATGGCTCTCGCAACGATATCTCGTGGAGCAAGTTCTTTTCGATTATCATAATTGTTCATAAATTCTTCACCAGATTTTAACCTGAGCTTAGCACCGAATCCGCGGACAGCTTCACTTATTAAAAAACAGGGTTTCGTGCTCCGATTGTCAAAACCTTGTTCGTACAATGCTGTCGGATGAAACTGAATAAACTCCATATTTGCCATTAATGCACCTGCACGAAATGCCATTGCAAAACCGTCACCGGTTGCGATTGCAGGATTTGTTGTATGCAAATATGCTTGTCCTAAACCTCCAGTTGAGAGCAAAGTGCATTTTGCGACAAATGTATGGACAGCAGAATTTTCAACATCATAAACATAAGCACCCCAGCAATGACGCTTGCTAGACAATGTTCGGTAAGGACTTAGAAGATTATGTTCAGTAATCAAATCAATTGCAATATGATTTTCAAAAAGCCGAATATTTTTAATTTCAGAAATATGTCTAAGTAAGGCTTGTTCAACTTCCCGCCCAGTGAGGTCTTTTGCATGTGCGATTCTGCTGATTGAATGTCCTCCTTCTTTTGCAAGGTGAAGATTTCCGTTCGATGTTCTTGAAAATTGTGTACCGAAATCAATTAACTTTTGAATTTCAGATGGGCCTTCTTTTACGATCAATTCAACTGCTTCTCGATTGCAGATTCCATCTCCAGCACTTAGAGTATCTTCAATGTGTAATTCCGCCCTGTCTTCTTTTGAAAGAACTGAAGCAATCCCACCTTGAGCATAGTTGGTATTAGATTCCGCTCTGTCTTTTTTGGTAACTATACAAACTTCAGCAAATTTGGACGCTTCTATTGCGAATCTTAAACCGGCAATACCACTTCCGATAACGAGTATATCAGTTTCAAATTTCATTCTACAATAAATATTTTAATACGAAAAAACTTCCGATAAGTAAAACAAAAAATACAAGGGCTAGTTTATCAAAATATTTTTCAATATAAATTTTTATTTTTGGCCCAATCCAAAAAATTAAACCTGCAACTAAAAAGAACCGTCCAGCACGTCCTACTAGCGAGGCAAAAGTTAATGTCCACAAATCGATAGTTAAATTAAAACCTGCAAGAATCGTAAACACTTTATAAGGAATCGGCGTAAATCCAGCTGTAACAATTGCAAGGAATCCGTTTTCCTGATATTTACTTAACACGTAATTTATCTCATTTTCAACACCATAGAATTTAATTATTCCAATCCCAATTGTATCATAAAAAACATAACCAATTAAATAACCTAAATAAGCACCCAATACTGAACCAATCGTACAGTAAAAAGCATATATAAAGCTCCGTGATGGTTTGCTCAAAGCTAACACAATTAACAATGCATCTGGTGGAATAGGAAAAAACGATGATTCAATAAATGCGAAGAAAAATAACGCTGCCGTTGCATAAGGTTTTTCCGCAAAACTTTCTACCCAGGCTTTTAAATCGTAAAGTTTTGTTTTTAAGTACGTGTATACGTTTGATGACTTTATTTCCATACTATTTACAATTTTCCTTTCAAGAACATGAGTTAGTAGTTATCTAGCTTAACGCAACTCCTATCAGCAATTACCTCGCCGAAATTAGGAACATAATACAATTTAATTTTTTTTATAACTTCAGAATTATCCTATCTGGGGATTTAGGTAATTGGGGATCTGAATGTTTTTCATAGTTAATAATCCGAATTCTGCATGCAGTAAGCTTGGTATACAATTTACGAGCATAGCGACCGTTGCAGTATCACCAAAGACTCCGTTCTCGACAATAACATTTAACTTTGGAGTTCCGTCTACAATGATTTTATCGAAAGATTTATACAGATCAACTCTCATCTGAAGATCGAGACTGATTAATTTTTGTTTTCCATAAAACCCTTGAACAACATGATTCATTCCACACACTTTCCCTTTGTCTATTCGGAAGTATTTTGTTGTGAAGTTTTTTGAAGCGAGTATTGGAGTAATTTTCTCCTTATAAGAAGAAATATTCATTCGCAATCCGTCAGCAATCAATTGGGCAGATTCAAGTAAACCGACATGACCAAGCTTCTTTACTTTTACCATCTGATTAAACTCAGATTTTGTTTTTCCAAGTCCCATTTTCGCTTGTAATGGTTTACGTCTTTTATTCAAATCAACAACCCGCTCTGCTTTAATAGTTTTTACATTTGAACACACGCTCGTAAAAAACAATGGTGCAATATCCATTATGAATCCCGGATTTACCCCTGTTCCAAGTATATGGACAAATTTTTCTTTCGCCTTTTTATCTATGTCTTCAGCTAATGCTGGATTCGAGATAAATGGATACAGCAATTCCTCACAGCTTGATATTATACTGACTTTATTCTCAATACATGTGAATAAATCTTCCTTTACTGATTCAAGTCTGCTGCCAGAAGTCAAGATTGCAACTTCAGGATGAAACTTGTGTAAGGCAGAGCTAAGATTCTCAACAATTGGAATATTCAATTTCTTCTTTGCTCCAATAAACTTTCCTAAATCTTTGCCAAACTTCTTTGAATCGATATCAACAACAGCTAATAGATTTAAAGATTTTTTTTGAAGGACCAATTTACAGGTTTCAACTCCTATTGGTCCCAACCCTACGAGTATGATTTTTATTCTATTCGGCATACTAAACCACCATAATTAATGAAAAAAAATGTTTTGATAAGAAAAATAAAATTGGAATTATTAAAATGGCAGATAAAGTGACGATTACGGACATTCGAATTGATTGTAAATAAATTTTAAATCCGATGAAGGAAAATATTAGAAAAAGAGCTAACACCAAAATCTCAAGCCCTGCAATGATGTAAGCCGGAATTGGCTTAATATCAAATGGCGATGGATTGCCGGAAAATAAAAAAGGCCCGAATAATACCAACTCTATAGTCAGTAAAACAAAAATGCTCAAAGAAAATATAGATGAGGCATATACAATCACTGATAGATAATTTTTTCTAAACAAATTTTGCAAAAATAATTTGTTAATCACTGTTCTTATGAATTCTAAATATATAAACATAATGATGCACAAAATAACCATTAAAGCAAGCAGAGCTCCCCAGAACAAACTAAACGAGATCTCTAAATCATAAATTGAACCTAAAACAAAAAGAAGTGATGCAAATTTTAAATTCAATAAAATAAAAAGAGGTATTAAAAAATTCTTATTATTTGCATAGAGAATTTGTTTAAATGCGTTCTCAGTATCAAATAACATTTGATAAAGCACTGACCAAAAATCAATGTTAGAAACTTTAGCACGTAAAACATTTGAGCAGCTTGAGCATTTGTATGCTTCAAAATAATTTTCTGAACTGCAAGATTTACAAATAACTTTATTCAAAAAATTTCACTCCCCTTCAATTGTGATTAATGGTGCATTTTTGTTAATTGTAGCACCAAGCTCAACATTTATCTGCTTCACAACCCCATCAATGGGTGATTTTAGCTCGTTTTCCATCTTCATTGCTTCTAGAATTAGTAGGCTTTCGCCAACTTGAATTTCCTGTCCGACCACAACTTTCAGTTTTGATATTAATCCGGGCATCGGAGCCTTGATAATTGCGTTCTTCTGATTTAAGTGATCTTCGCTCATCTTTTCGAAAACTTCACCGTAATAATTATGAATTTCGAATGGTAAAATATTCCCATTGAAATATGCACGTGATGAACCATTTACAATCGGTTCAACATTGATTTCGTAAATATGATCTCCATCGGAAACTTGATACAAATTTTCTGATAGAGGTATGATTTCCAGAGCATTATTATTTTTCTCCTCTATTACAGAGTGTTCATAATTCGGATATGTTATTTTGTATTTCAATCCTCAAACCTTCGTTTTATCCAATTCGATTTTACTGTAAAAGAATTGGAGGTATTCTTTTGAGCAGAATTACGTTTAGAATTACAATAACTTATCGTCTTCGAGACAAGGTCTAAAATCTTCTCATCACCTTTAATCCAATGACCGTTTCCATTTTCCTGAAATTTATTCGAGAGGTACTGTGTGTCAAATTTATTCTCAATAAACTCTGGCTCATTTAAAATCCATAAACATAGAGGAATGTTAGTCACTAAACCTACAATTTGTATCTCACGCAGCACTCTTTCCATTCTTGCGATTGCTTCATTTCTATTAATCCCCCACGTCACTACTTTTGCTAAAATGGGATCATAATATATTGGAACCTCGCTTCCCATGTCGATCCCGCTGTCAATCCGCACTCCGAATCCACCCGATACCCGGTAGTGAGAAATTTTTCCAAACGAGGGCATAAAGTTATTAAAAGGATCCTCAGCATAAATACGAACTTCAATACTTGATCCATTGATTTTTAATTGGTCTTGAGTAAAAGAAAGTTTTTCACCAGCAGCTATCTTAATTTGTTCACGTACGATATCGATACCTGTTATGAATTCGGTAACTGGATGTTCAACTTGAACTCGCGTGTTCATCTCTAAGAAATAAAAATTCTTATCGCTATCAACTAAAAATTCTATCGTTCCTGCATTTGTATAATTACAAGCTTTTGCAGCTTGTATTGCAGACAATGTAATTTTTTTTCTAAGTTCATCATCAACAGTTGGTGATGGGGCTTCTTCAATAATTTTCTGATGCCTCCTTTGGATGGAGCATTCCCTTTCAAACAAATGGACATAATTTCCAAAATGATCCGCAATTATCTGAATTTCAATGTGTTTTGGATTCGTCAGATATTTTTCTACATATACATTTTTATCTTTGAATGATTTTTCTGCTTCGCTCTGAGCCATCTCAAAACTTGAGTATAGTTCTGACTCATCATGCACTACTCTCATCCCTTTACCACCACCGCCAGAAGTTGCTTTGAGTAGAATCGGATAACCAATTGAATTAACAATAGATTTTAATTCATCCTTAGATTGAATTGGATCCTTAGTTCCGGGAACAACTGGAACATTGTGCTTTATCATCAAATCTCTTGCAGATGCTTTATTTCCCATTAGTCGTACTGAATCAGCTGAAGGACCTATAAAAACTAAATCTCGATCACAAACGTATTTAATAAAGTCAGGATTTTCTGATAGAAATCCATATCCGGGATGAATCGCCTCGCAATTGGAGATCTTAGCGGCATCAACTATTTGCTCAAAGTTTAAATACGAATCTTTAGATTGACTTGCTCCAATATGAATTGCCTCTCCTGCAAGTCGAACATGCAAAGAGTTTTTATCAGCGTCTGAATAAACCGCAACTGGTTGAATACCAAGATCTTTACAAGCTCGAATGATGCGTATTGCGATCTCGCCCCTATTTGCAATTAAGATCTTTTTGAACATACACTACAAAAATATGAAAACTGATATTAAATAAAACTGTTAATATTTTATTTTGAAATATGTTATAACTATTCTTTCAATTTCACTATAGTAATCCCATCTCCTCCTTGCTCTATTGGAGCTGGGTTAAATGATTCAACAAAAGGATGTTTTGTTAACCATTCTTTTACAAAATTTTTAAGAATACCATCTCCCTTTCCATGCAGGATCTCAAGTAGTATTAGACCTGAAACGGAAGCATTGTCAATAAAATTAAGCACTTCTCTTTCCGCATCAACTGTTCGTTGTCCTCGAATGTCGAGTCTCATGGGAATAATTTCATTCCGTAAGTTGAATACTTTAGATGTTATTTCTAGTTCCTTTTCAACATTGATTTTAACCAGCGTATTTAATTTTGTTTTTACTTTAAGATTACCAATTAAAAGTTGAACAAAATTTTTCCGCTCATCTATTTCAATAACCCTCCCTTTAATATTTTTTTCCTTCGAGATAACAAAATCGCCGACTGAAATAGAACCTGCTTCAATAGGAATTGATGATTCTACTATTTGTGCTTCAATATCATTTTTTACGGTTTTAATCTGCTCCCGATATTGATGGATTACATTTGAATCTGCCTTCGATTCTTTGATTGATTTTACTGTTTTCTCGATAAGAGAATTTGCAGACTTCACTATTGTAAGAGCCTCTTCCAAAGCTTTTTGTTTTATTTCAGATTTAGTTGCCTTAACTTCATTTAGTTTTTGATTGAATTCATTAATTAATTTATCTAGTTGGATTTTCTCTGCCTTCACTTCTTCAAGCAGTTTAGAATAAACTTGCAATTTTTGATGCAGTGATGAAATGTATTGTTCAATTTCGGCAGCATTTTTCTCACGGAAACTTTTTGAGGTATGAATTATTTCATCAGGAAAATTGAGTCGTTCTGAAATTTCAAATGCATAACTGCTTCCCGGAATTCCTTGTATGAACTTATAAGTTGGCTCGAGATTTTTTGCATTAAACTCCATTGATGCATTAATCGCATTTGAATGATTTGCTGCAAATAATTTCAAGTAGCTGTGGTGTGTAGTAACAATTATAAAAGAACCTTTTTCGATCAAAAGTTTTAAAATCCCCGCAGCGAGAGAAACACCTTCGCTTGGGTCTGTTCCGGTACCGATCTCATCCAATAGCACAAGTGATTCGTCATTTGACGAATTATAAATCTCTTTAATACTCTTAAGATGCGAGCCGAAAGTACTGATGTCATTATCAATTGATTGCTCATCACCAATATCGATCTGGATATTTTTGAAAAAAGGTATCGTCGAATCAGCTTGCATGGGAACATGGTAACCGTATCTTGCAAGATGAGATATCACGCCAATTGCTTTCATCAAAACAGTCTTCCCTCCTGCATTTGGACCTGAAATGACCATACATTTTATTGTCTCATCGAGTTTAAGATTAAACGGAACTGTTTTTTGGTAACCTATGGTTTGAATTAGAAGCGGATGTCGGCATTCAAGGAGTTCAAATGAGTGATCATTTGAAAAATTGACTTTCGTACCGCGTACTTCGATGGAGTATTTTGCCTTTGCAAAAATCGAATCAAACTTTGCGATCAATTTGAGCGATTCGACTAATTGTGTTGCAATCTTACTTACTTCGGTAGTCAATAAATGCAATATTCTCGAAATCTCTCTTTTCTCTTCAAAGTGAAGTGATAGAAGCTCATTGTTCAGTTCAAGAGTTTCTTCCGGTTCAATGTATGTAGTCAACCCAGTTGCAGATTCAGAGTGTATAAAACCTTTAACTTGTCTTTTGTATTCAGTTTTCACCGGAATGACAATTCTTCCATCACGGATTGTCATTAGTTCTTCCTGAACAAGTCCTTTCTCAGCAAATGTTTTTAAAAGTTTATCAGCAACTTTTCTCAAATAGTCACTTTGCTGTTTGATTTCTGCGCGAATTCGTCTTAGCTCCGGACCTGCATTATCTTTTATTTCGCCATAATCATCGATTACGTCATTTATTCTTTTTTCGAGAAGTTTATCGACAATTAATTCTTCAGATAGCTGGCGAAGATTTTCGAGATTCAAATTATTCTCTGAAAAAGTGTTTTTTATTATGCGGGAATTACGAAGCAGATCATTTATTTTTAAAAAGTCCTTTGCATTTAGTATAAAACCCTCAATCCGCGATTTAACAATTTGCTCTGTTAAATCCGGTAAAAATAGAATTTCAAGATCGGAAGATAATTCAAAGTATCTTTTCGCTTCATCAGTTAAGGTTTGATATAGTTCTGCTTCAGCTAACGAATTCGCTATAAAATCATTTTCAATTAAATTTGCGCCAACTTCAGTGGAAGCATACTTTTTTACGTGAGAAAAAATCTTAGGAAGATCTAATTTTTCAATACTCTTTAGCATGAGTAAGAATGGAATCTTTTTTTCTGTTTACTTCTCTAATTAGATCAAAAAATTCTTTTGTGCTTGGAAATGCTTTTTCAATAACTTTGAATGTATTTGGGATTAAAGAAAAAGTAAAATTATATAAATGAGATTGTACCCTACTCTCCTTATCTGGAAAACTAAAAAGATTCAGGAAGATAAAAAGAGCACTCAGTATTAACCAAATTTGGAACACACCAACAATGCCGCCTAAGAACTTATTAATCAGACTAATAACACCATCTCTTGGTTTAAGTAATCTTGAAAGGAGCGATGCGACAAGAAAACTAACAACAAAAATCAAGATGAACGAAACAATCATCGCTGGCAATGCATCAAGCGATGTAATTTGCATGACTATTTTTTTCACATCATGAGAAAAAGTGATTGAAATAAATATTGCTGCAATCAGTGCAGCTAAGCTGATTACTTTTTTAATCAATCCATCTTTTAAGCCAAGAAGAAAACCAATGATCACAAAAATGATTACAGCGTAATCAATGTAATTATGCATTTGCTGAGAGCTTTAATTTTACAATTTCATTTACGATTTTGCCGTCTGCTCTGCCTTTCAGTTCGGTCATTGCTGGTCCCATCACTTTCCCAAGATCACTCATACTTTTTGCATTAACCAGAGTAATTAACTTATTAATGATCTCTTCAATTTCCTCCCTCGAGAGTTGTTTCGGAAGAAAAGTCTGAATGATCTCAAGTTCTTTAGTCTCTTTTTCGGACAAATCATTTCTGCCGGCCTTCGAGTATTGCTCGGCTGCGTCTTTTCTTTTTTTCACAAGGGAAGTGAGAATCGAAATTTCATCGTCGGTAGTCATTTCACGATCCACACCGCTTTTCTCAAATTCGATGATTGAAGCTCTGATTGATCTTAATGTCTCAAGTCGCAATTTATCTCCTGATTTCATTGCTTCTTTTATTTGTAAACTGATAGATTCTTTTAACATTAAACTCCTATAAATAAAAAAAGGCAGGAATTAAAATAATAACGCCTGCCTTAAAAATAATTCACAGTAAAGCTACATTTTTTTAATTGAAGAATAGTTTATTCTCAAACAATAAGCTTTACGTAATTCTTGCTGAATATCGGTCACCAAACCCATTTTTGAAGTCTTATCGATTCTTAGAGAAACGATAATTGTCGGTAAATCTACACGTTTGTTGTACATGATTCTTTGAACTTGATCGACTGTTACGATATTGTCATCAATCTGCATTCTTCCATCTCTACCAACCCAGATGTATGAAACAACGCGCTTATTTTCAATCTTTTCAATAGCACGAGCTTCGGGCAAACGATACTGCACTTTTACATCATGCTCTCTGAGTGTCGTAGTTACCATGAAGAATAACAATAGCATAAAAACAATGTCTGGAAGTGATGCAGTAGGAATCTGCTGTTTTGTTTTTGCTAGTTTCTTTTCAAATTTCATTTTCTTGACCTTAAAATTTTATTTTACAACCTCAGGTTCTGCAATTGATATGATAATAGGTATCCTCTCTTTTACATCGATAGATTGCTCTTCATCAAGATTGATAACCTTTCTACCATACTTTTGAAATGAATATTCTTCACGAACTTCAAAATAAGATTCTTTCACTTGATCTAGAGCTTGTATATAGAGATTGTAATTAGTTTTACTGTCTGTCTTAACTGAGACAATTAGTTTTTTATTGTTTGGCAAATCAATTTTACTTCTTATCCTTACCTTAAGCTTTTCACCGATTTGAGCTAATGTGACTACTTCATCACTAAGCAGAATATCACCGTTTTCATTTATAAGCAAAGTTGCGAGTCGGTCTTTAGAGATCTCGGCTTGAATTTGTTCTTCAGGAGGTACAAATTCGGGTAACGTTAAACCGATACCTGTGTCCACGTCAATCGTCGTAGCAACCAAGAAGAAAAGCAAAAGTAAAAATGCAATATCAGCCATGGAGCTGGTTGGAATCTCAGCTTCTGGTGTTTTCTTTTTTCTAATTTGAGGCATTAAAAATTCCTGCGCTAAATTTACTTAGTTTACTTTTTTTGTTTGTAAGAGACTAAAGTGTCAATTAATTCGACTGAGCTCTCTTCCATTTCAACGACAATTTTATCAATTCGAGAAACAAAATAGTTGTATAAAACCTGTAGGATCATAGCTACTACTAGACCAAAAAGTGTGGTGAGCAATGCAACTGCGATACCACCAGCAACAATACTTGGTGAAATCTGATTTGCTTCTTTAATAGCGTCAAAAGCTTCAATCATACCTTGAACTGTTCCGGTGAATCCTAACATCGGGGCGATACTGATAAACGTAGAAATCCAAATTAATCCTCTCTCGAGGAATGACATTTCAATTCCACCGTAGGCAACTATTGCTTTCTCAGCAGCTTCGATTCCTTCATCGGATCTTAAAAGACCAGCATGAAAAACACTTGCAATTGGACCGCGGGTATTGGCGCAATAATCCTTTGCTCCTTCAATTCCTCCGTCGTCCATAGCTTTTTTAACACCAACCAAGAAATTTTTGGTGTTAATGTTTGCTCTCGTCAATGTCCAAAATCTTTCAATCGAGAAAGCCAATCCTAAAATCAAGCAAGCTAAAATTGGGTGCATGAATAAGCCGCCAGCATTATATTTTTCTGTTAGCCAGTTAAGCATACCGGTATCAGATGCTTGCGCTATGATTGCATTTATAAATCCAAAAATTCCAGAATATTCCATTTAAATTTACCTCCTAAAGATTGATAAATTATTATTGTTCAACATAGTTTAAATCGGTACAATTTTAAGACTTTGACATACGAAAGTCAATTGATTTTTCCCTTTCTTTTGAAGAATTCCGCCGAAAAAATTATTCAATTACTTTCAAACGAATTCCAACTGGAAAGTGATCGCTAAATCCGCCGAGATATCGGCCCGAACCAAAAGTTGGATACGGAGCACCTGCATATTTACCCTGACGAGTTGTATTCAAATCATTACTTAATATTTCAAAAGAATTGCATACATAATCGAACTTTTTATTATCCAACAATCCTTTTGAAACTATTATTTGGTCCAACATATTGAATTGCCCTTGATGAAAATATGTGCCTTTTTCCTGCTTAAATAAACTTTGAGAAAGATTATATAAATTTGATCCATACTCCGTTGACATATTACCACAATCAAAGTCCACAGCTAATAATGAAACCAAGATTGAATTATTATAAGGCATGTCATTAAAATCCCCCATAATAATAATGTTCGCTGTCTGATCTTTTGATAGAACTTCATCAACATTTTTTCTTAATATTGTTGCAGCTTTTATTCTGCGAGGTTCACTTTCAATTTCCCCACCACGTCTTGATGGCCAATGATTAACGAAAAAATGGAAAAACTCACTATCGATTTTTAATTTTGAATATAAAATATCGCGAGTCATCCCTTCTATGGGTACATTAATTGCAGTCGCATCAATAAATTCTATTCGATCTTTTTTATACAATAATGCAACATCAATACCGCGGGAATCAGGAGAATCAAAATGAATAATTTCGAATTCTAAATCTCTTAAATACCTTGAAGCCATTAGTTCGATCACACTTCGATTTTCAATTTCACAAACTCCCAAAATATCGGGTCCCTGACCTTCATTCATGCTTCGAATTATTTTTGAAAGATTACTGAGCTTTTTGTCGAATTTCTCCTCATCCCATCTCAATTGGTTATTTGGTAAATATTCGTCATCCCCCATGTTATTTGGATCATCAATTGTATCGAAAAGATTCTCCAAATTCCAAAATGCTACATAATAATTCGTCTGAGAACTGCAACTCTGGAACATTAATACCGATAATAAGAACGAAAGAAGAATTTTAATTTTCATAATTTTGAATTATCACTTTATTTTTTCGAGTTAATTTAAAATAACACTTATGTTCAAGAATTGGAAAATATTTTTATTTGTATTGTTGTTAATTACTAACGCAGCAAATTCGCAAAATCAAAAATATGATTTCTGGAGGATTGATGGAGCACTAAGAGGTGCAAACGTGCATCCTTATAAACATTTTTCATCCTATTCAATGCGTGAACCAATTTCACTTCAAGATATTATGGAGTTAAAAAATTTGGGGGCTAATTTATTAGTCGCAAACTACCCGGGCGTGTTTACTTATTTTTCTCCGTATGAAATCGATTCACTTCATTTAATGAATTTGGACTCGATTGTTAGTTACTCAAGAGAGTGCAGATTGAATCTCGTAATTTCATTGCGCAGCGGCCCAGGAAGATCACTTCAAGTTTTTGACAACGACGGCAGAGAAGATGAACTGCTTTTTCACGATTCATTTGCAATGGGTAAGTATATCGAAATGTGTGAATTCATTGCTGACCGATATAAGAAAAACGACCACATAATTGGGTATAATTTTATTTTAGAACCCCATGCCGATTATCCTGTTTACTTACCTCCAGTTTTTGATTCAACTTATTTTAAGTTCGTCGATGAACTCATTTCTCGGATCAGGAAAGTTGATTCTGTAACACCAATAATTATTCAGCCGCTTGGGTGGGCTTATCCGGATAGATTTTTTTCAATGAAAGTCCTTAACGATCCATTTTTGGTTTATTCATGTAATATGTATTTCCCTCACCAATTCACAAATGAGTTAAATGATTCCGTTTACCCTGGCAGCTATTATTATCGTGATTCACTTGTTCAAATTGATTCATCAATCTTTAAAGATTTATTCTATAATGTGATTCAATTTAAAAAAGTTAATGATGTACCAATTTTTATTAACGAATATGGCGGACGGAGATTTAAAAAAGGATTCTTAAATTATCTTAAAGATCTGCATTCGCTCTTTATTTCGGAAGGATTTCACTTCGCATTTTACATTTGGAAGAGTGAATGGGGTGATGTGAATGGTGAATCATTTGGTGATTACAATTACCTTAAAGGTCCGGATGGGAATTCAATTAATGAGAACCATGAGAATGAGTTGATGGATGAGTTCAAGCGGATTTGGTTTAAAGAATAGTTAAGATTCAATTACACAAACTGCTACAACATAATTGTCTGAGTGTGAAATAGATAACATAATTTTTTCTTTGATCTTTCTCTTTGTTCTGATACTTGGTTTCCCCTTCGCATCTCGCACAATCTCAATTTCTCTTAAAATAAATTCCTTACCAAGACCAGTTCCTATAGCTTTACTAAATGCTTCTTTGGCAGCAAACCTTGCAGCAAAATGTTGCGAAGGTTTTGCTTTTGAGTTACAGTACTTCACTTCTTCATCTGTAAAAACTTTATTGTAGAATCTTTCACCATATCTTTCAATAATTTCTGAAACACGCTGAACTTCGATTATATCTACACCGACACCGATTACCATATTCAAAATCCCTCTGCCAATCCGTTACCACGGCGGTCGGTTGCTCCCAAAATAAAATTATTTTTTTGATCAATCATGATCCCTTCTAATCTTCCCATGCTAGTGCGCGGTTGAAAAACGTGTCCCCTCTTGATCAGCTCCTCTTTTACATCTTGAGATAAAGAAAATGATTCAAAATAAATTTCTTGCGGGAGCCATTGATGGTGAATTCTTGGCATATCTATGGCCTGCTCAATATCCATTCCAAAATCGATAATGTTCATCACAGCTTGAAGTACTGACGTTATAATCATCGGACCGCCAGGAGAACCAATAATAATATATGGTCGATTCTCCTTTAAGATGACAGTCGGTGTCATCGAACTGAGCATCCTTTTATTCGGTTGGATAGAGTTCGCTTCAGATCCGATCAGGTCATACATATTTGGTACGCCAGGTTTTATGCTAAAATCATCCATCTCATTGTTCAATAAAAATCCAGCATCTTCGACAACAACATGAGAGCCGAATGAACCATTTATAGTTGTTGTAACGCTGACCGCATTTCCAAATTGATCATAAATTGAATAGTGCGTTGTCTCAGTACTTTCATTACTCTTCAATCCTTTTGTATTTATCAATTTGTTGTTTGACGCAAGGATTGAATCGATTGAGTTAAATATTTCTGAAGCATATTCTTTGGATAGTAATTTTTTTACTGGGATGTTTACAAAATCAGAATCACCGAGATATTCGGCTCGATCGAAATAGACTCGTTTTAGTGTTTCAATTAGATAATGCAGATGCTTGCTGCTATGATAATCCTCTCTTGAAAGAGTTAAGTTTTCAAGTACGTTCAAAGCTTCAATTAATGCTATTCCCCCTGAGCTTGGCGGACCCATTGAAATAATTTTATAACCACGATAGCTTCCATTTACCGGCCTTCTCTCAATCGGTTTATAATTTGCAAGATCTTCTAAAGAAATAAAGCCGCCATCATTTTTCATGTGGGCAACGATTAAATCTGCAGTTTTTCCTTTATAAAATCCATCAGTTCCATTTTCACGAATTCGCTTCAGCGTTTCTGAAAGATTATTTTGAATGAAGATATCTCCTTCGACAAATTTTCCACTGCTCTTAGTGAAAATTTTTTTTGAAGAAGGAAAATTTATAAAATTCACATAATTACCATTGAATGAAGAGGCCAACTCGTAATTCAGTAAAAATCCTTTTTCGGCAAGTTCAATTGCGGGTTGAATTACTTCTTCTAATTTCATTGTTCCGTATTTATCGAGTGCATACAACATTCCAGCGACACTCCCAGGTACGCCCGCAGAAGTTACACCTTCTGTACTCATATTTGCAATCGGTGTTAAATTCGAATCGAGATACATATTTCGATAAGCCGAAGAAGGGGCTTTCTCCCTATAATCAATTGAAGTAGCATAACCGTCGTTCCTAACGAATACAAGAAATCCCCCTCCCCCAATATTTCCTGCGGCTGGATAAGTAACAGCGAGGGCGAATCCAACCCCAACAGCAGCATCAATTGCATTTCCACCCTTTTTCAGGATTTCGAGCCCAACCTTAGTTGCTAAATCACTCGCAGAAACAACCATTCCTCTTGTCGCGCGGATAGGTTTAGCTGAAATTATTTCATACTGAATAAAGCTAAGGAAAGTCCAGATCAAGATTGCTGATATTAATAATTTACTAATATGCCTCACTCGAACAATCTCACTTTTGTATCGACTTTAATACCGCCGGTTTTCATTTGTTCTAGAAGCAGTTCTGTGATTTCATTTAATCGGTTCAACGAGTTCTGCAAATCTTCATAAACTTTTTCATCATAAATGATTTTACCTAAGTTATTTTTTTGCTGTTGGGTTTGCTCTAAAAACGAATCAAGTTTTTCGGATAATTCATTCAATCGGCTGACAAGTTTTTCTGTTTCTTGCAAGGTTAATTTTATTGTTGCAGAATTTTCACTCAGAAGTGTGTTCAACTTTCCAGATGCCTCAGCGGAATTCTTTACAAATTGAGTTATATTTTTTTCATTGGTCACTAAGATTTTATCTAATTTTATAGAAATTTGTTCGAAATTTGAAATTGCATTCCTTAAACTCACAAATAACTTTTCATCGCTGATATTCTCAGAAACTTTTTCCAGTAGACCTTTTAAATCAACAATAATTGTTTTCAATTCATTCTCGACATTTCCAATCATTTGAAGTGCACCTGGAATGTCGGTTGCTAACTTCCCTTCGAGTTCAGTGCTCAAGTTAAATAAATCCTCATTATACCCAGGAAATATTTCAATTTTTTTCCCCCCCATTAAATCCAGCATTTCAACTCGTGCTTTCGCATCTGATTTTAATTTTACATCGTTCGGCAGTATTCCACTCACTAAAACAAATCCTCCTTCAACCGTAATGTTAGTCACTTTTCCCTTTTTCACTCCATTGACAGTGATGTGGTCTCCATTTTCGAGTCCTGAAACTGAGTTAAATTTCATTCTAACAGTGTAACTGTCACCAGCAAGTGTTATTCTTTTAGCCCATCCAAGAATCCAAATAAAAGCTAACAGAGCAACTATAACAGTGATTCCGACCTTAATATTTGTTTTTCTACTTTCTTTCATCTTAAAACTCGCTGTAAACTAATTTATAAAATTTGTCAACAAGATTGCTGTCTATTTGGTTTTCACGTTCAAGGGAATCGAAAAACTTTAAAATCTCATTTAGGTGTTCATCTGAATAATTCTCATTCTTGATATTTAACCTCAATTTATCAAATGTAGCACTGAGTTTTTTCTTTTGATCAGGCCGTTCCACTCTTAATAATAATGAACCTATCAATTCGTCTACATGCTTTTCGCTTAGAATAGTCAAAGTTGTTTTTGCAATCCTGCTTTTTGAACTTGCATAATATGCGACAATACCAATTATAATCATTGTCACAGATAATGAAGCAACAAAAATCCTTTGTCTAACTTTAAGATTCATTTTTTGTAAGTAATACTGAAGTTATTCTGTTGTTTTTAATTTCTTTTATCTGTAGTTCATACCCTTTTATCGCAAAACGAAAATTCGTTTTAGGTATTTCACCTAACGTATGAAATATAAATCCGCCAAGCGTGTCATATTCCGATTCGTCTTCTCTTAAACTTTCATCAAGTAAATTTTCAAATTCTTCTATTGGAATTTTTGCATCTATCAAATAAGAATTTTCATCCAATTTTTTACAATACTCGCTTGGTTCATCTGATTGACTGAATTTACTCATTATCTCTTCAATAATATCTTCCAGCGTAATTAAACCGGCAGTACCGCCAAATTCATCGACAACAATTGCTATATGTACCTTCTTTGATTGAAAGTCCTTAAACATTTCATCAATTAATTTGATTTCTGGAACAAATAATGGCTGCCTGCATAATTTTTGCAGAGAAAAATATTGCAGTGAACTCTGCGTCGAATAATATGGTAATAGATCCTTCGCATATAGAATTCCCACTACATTATCAATATTATTTTTGTAAACCGGAATCCGTGACCTCTTGTGAGCAAAGATAGTTTGTATAACCGTTTCAAATGACGAATTTATTTCGATGGCTACCATCTCAGTTCGAGTGGTCATAATTTCTCGTACAGTTGTATCGCCAAATTCAATGATACTGTGAATCAAACTGTGTTCTTCGGATTCAAGCGCACCGTGTTCTTTACCAAGGTCGGCAAGTGTTTTAATCTCATCACTGCTAATAGCCATTTTCTTTTTATCAATCACAATCCTTTTTTGCAATAGTCTGGTCATGTGAAAAAATAAAAAGGTAACAGGTGCAAGAAGTGTGAAAATCCAACTCAAGGGGTATGATGCAAATACTGAGAACTCGATTGGATATTTATTTGCTATAATTTTCGGAAATATTTCCGCGATAATCAACACAGTAATTGTTAGAACAATAATTTCGACTGCAAGCACAATATCAATATTAAGATTGAAATTATTTGCTAACTTTAATGTGAGCAGCGCAGCAGTTAAGGAAATTCCGACATTAGCAATATTATTCCCAATTAAAATTGTGATCAAGATTTTCCTTGGATATTCAAGTAAACGCGAGATGAGTTTAAATGCGTAAGGATTTTTTTTCTTGATTAATTTTAATCGTTTCTCATCCAGTGAGAATAAAGCAACCTCTGAACCTGAGAAAAATGCGGATAGACTAAATAATAAAAGAAAAAGTGCGATAAAAACTATCCAACTAGAATACAATCCATCATCCTAATTTTATTCAACTTATCTAAAACGGAAGATCTTCATCAGGAGTAGCTTCAACATCAGCGGAGCCTGCTGCTCGATTTTCGTCAGCCGTATCTTCTGATTGGACATCAGCTTCCGCTACAGCTCTTTCCAATAGGATTATATTCGATCCGACAATCTCTGTAACCCAGCGCTTATTTTGATTCTTATCAACATAATTTCGTTTGGAAATTCTCCCTTCGACGTAAACTCTCTTCCCCTTTTTGAGATTTTCCTTCATTCGTTCAGCAAGATTTCCGTAACAAACGATGTCATGCCAGGTTGTGTTTTCCTTCCAATTTCCATCAGCATCTTTGTACGGCTCGTTTGTCGCGAGAGAGACCGTTAGCACAGCTAATCCTGTGTTAGAATATCGAACTTCGGCATCTTTACCAGTATAACCAATCAGCATTACTTTATTTAATGAACTTCCCATGTACTCTCCTTACTTAATGAGTATAAATTTTTTAGTGATAATGTAGCTTCCAAGTGAAACTCTATAGAAATAACTTCCTGAAGATAACTTGCTTGCATTGATTTCAAAAGAATCTCTTCCTGGATTAATTACTTCTTTTTCCTCGGATATAACTAACTCTCCTAAAATATTAAATATTTGAATCTTTGCAAAACCTTTCTCCGGTGAGAAAAACTCTATTTTTGTCCTTGAATTAAAAGGATTTGGATAATTTTGAGAGACCGAAAACTCAAAATATTTTTCTCCGCTAAAAAAAACATTTGTAGTCCCCTCAAAGAAATTTAATGCATCGTTAATTAGAATATTCTTCGCAGTTGTATTATTTGTTGTTTCCAATGCAAAAGAGAGGAATATTAATTTTGCCTCTTTCATACCTCCGGTGTAAATACCCTTGTAGTAAACTCCTCCAACTTTACCATTTCGATAATTCAAACATGCAATCGAACCACCTGTTGGAGTTATTCCATCCGGCCAATCTTCAGGATAGGTAATACCCAGTTGAATGTCACTTGGAAATGCTCGGAAAATATTTCCAGTTGAATAAATTAACAGTGATCCCGAGTTATCTGATTCGTAATTTGCTTTTAGATAATTTGTTAAAAATGTTGGTGCTGTTGTGCGCAACTCAAAAGCAATTTCGGACCCAGTTATGAGTAGATTTCCTCCTGCTTGGAGGTAAGATTGAACCAATAGCTGTTCACTTGGATTCAAAGTTTTATTAGCCGTAGACTCATCACCTAAAAACCATATTACACCCGAATAATCACTTAGTGAAATTAAATTTGCGATTAATGCTTCATTAGAACATGCATCCACATCTCTGCCTGATTTAAAAACACCTTCTGAATAAAACTGTGTAAAATTATGATAAGCGAGGGAATAACTTCCAGAGGTCCTATCGAATCCATCAACTACAAGATACCGTTTCTTGCTCCCAGTTGAGGCAGCGTACACATCCGAAGAGGGGCTTACGTTCCCTAAAGTATCAACTGCGTGAACTTTAACATAATAAATTGAATTTGAATCAAGATTAGTGATTGCAACACTCAGCGAATCTTTTTTTAAATAATTTTCATCCAAGTAAGGAGTCGGAGGAAAACTCAATGAGTCCTTCGAAAGATAAACTCTAAAACCTTTAAGCTGTTGTGCGTATTGATTCATCCAATTTAGAGTTAACTCTGATGAACTAATTGCATTTCTACCTCTTATGGTCGAAAGTATTGGAGCTTCAGGAGGAAAGACTAGACTCGTATCTTTGACAAATTCCTCTAGTACCCGCCAAATGTCTTTATTTGTATTATCCATACCAAGCGCCCACATACCAACACCAACTAAGTTTTTGGATTTTATGAACTGATATTTATAAAACGCACTTTCCGGATCTTCGTACCAAGCTTGTCTCCAGCTGCCTGTTGTTGTTTGATATCTATACCAAGCATTTAATGATTCAGTATCCCAAAGTCGTGAATATTCAAGTGCATTTGCTTTTGCATCTGGGTAATAGAGTACACTCCCAGTCCCAGTTGTCGATGCTTTTTTATTTTGAGAGCTAGTCGGCCAATCGTAACCATAATGAGGCATTCCATATACAGTTTTTGATGGTAATGCACCGCTCGAAAGTGCAGTATTGATGAAGTTTACAGCGTTTAATGACGACCATCCTTGAAGTCTCCCTACTGGACCCGCTGTGGTCCCAGTAGAGTAACCATACCCATAACACTGAAGGAATGTCAAATCACAAATTTGTGTGATTTGAGATAAATCCCAATCACCAGCTCGGAAATCAAAATCTGTGGGAGCACAAGTTAAAATTAGATTTGGATTTCTGGATTTTAATGAATCCCTTAACTGTCTCATAAAATTTGTGAGATTAGCAGTTTGCCCTGAAGGGATGCCTTCAAAATTAATATCTATTCCATCAGCATTTCTTGCTGTGACTTGTGAGTAAAGATTATTGATTAAGTTTATTTTCTTATCTTCATTAGTTAATATTTTTTCAATTACTGTACCTGAAAAGATAGTCACACTAAGAACAACCTTAACGCCTTTGGCATGAGCCGAATTTAACATGTTGGTAACATTTGCGTCAGTCAGCCATCCGTGGTTGTTAGTAATATTACCATTTGAATCTGCCTCAGCACTGTGATATGCAATGACATAGAGTAGATCGTATGAGATTGTGTTCCATCTGTTTACAAACCAATATGGCATATAACCCATAACTTTATATTTGTTTAGTGATGTTCTTAAATTTAAAGGAATTGCAGGGATTACTTCACTTTCTTCAAACAGATTAAATTGGTCTTTGTAAATTTCATTGAAATATTTATGAGTGCTAAATTCTCCAGACTCCAAAATCCCGAGTTTTGAATCCTGTGAAAAGATTGGTGAAAACAGTAGTGTAATTAATAGTGTAGTAAGAAATAATTTCAAGAGATGTCCTTTTATTTCAGCTTTATGTTTAAATTGAGCCGCACTTCGTCATTTAATCCGCTCACATCGAATGAGAATAATTGTGCATCCACGTAAGCATCAACAAGATTTAAAAAATAAGTCAGCCCTAAGTATATTGCAAATAAATCTCGCTGGTCTCTATAAAATTCTCTATAAGTCTTGTAAGAAGAATTCTCAGCTCCTGTTGTAATACTCTGCAAGTGCCTATTTTTATAGTCATTGTACAAATTATTATTTTTGATCCAGTTATAAATAAACCATCCACTTATTCCCCAAATAATCGGCGACTTCCAATAAGACTCATTATAAATTTGACCAAGTCCAGGTAAAATTGCCGACCGCAAAACAGCTCCCCAAGAGGATTTCTCATTAATACTCTGATTAGTGTCAGATCTAGACTGCTCCGTAATTTGACATTCACTAGTTTGTGGAAGGCAGATAAATAAAAAACTAATTATAATTATTATTTTTATCATTGAGAATTTCAAGGATGCGCTCGAGCTCACCTTTGTTGAAGAATTGAATGGTAATTTCGCCGCTGCCATCCGTCCTCTGTTTAATGTTTACTTTTGTTCCGAAGTGCTGCCTAAGTTTTGTTATAAGATCCTCTAAGTTTGGCTCGAGTTTATAAAGAGTTAAAGTGTTTTTCTTTTTTTGTTTCTTCTGCTTAGCGAGTTTTTCAATAACTCGAACTGACGCTTTTTCTTCGAGTATTTTCTTCCATAATTTTATTTGAGTCTCAGTATCGTCAATGTTTATTAACGCTCTTGCATGTCCGGTTGTAATTTCATTCTTAATTAGACTTTGCTGGATGACATCAGGTAATTTTAGTAATCGAATGAAATTAGCTACTGTAGAACGATCCTTCGAAGTTTTTCTCGCAATCTCCTCTTGAGTCAGTTTACATTCTTCCATTAATCTTTGGAAACCTAAACCAATTTCAATGGGATTTAAAGTCTCACGTTGAATGTTTTCAATGAGAGATAATTCGATCATTTCCTCTTTTGTTTCAATCTTGATAATATAAGCTGGAACAATTTCAAGACCACACATGGTTGCAGCCCTCAATCTCCTTTCACCGGAAATTAATTGAAATCTCCCATTATCAATCCTTCGAACAGTAATCGGCTGAATCATCCCCTTCTCTTTAATCGAATTCATTAAATCATTCATTGCTTCTGGCTCGAATTCAATTCTCGGCTGGTAAGGATTAGGTTCAATTCGTTCCACTGGAATCTTAGAGATTACCTCTAAGGATTCAACTTTTGTGTCCGGAATTTTTTTCACTTCCTCTTGTGAAGTGCTTTCTCGTATCAATGCTCCGAGACCTTTTCCAAGAACTGTTTTTGAAGCTTTCATAATTAGTTTTGATTTAATTTATTTCTCTCTAAGAACTCTAATGCAAGATCGATATAATTCTGTGTACCAACTGCGATCGCATCATAAAGCAGAGCAGGCCGTCCATGACTTGGAGCTTCAGACAGTTTAACATTTCTTGAAATAACTGTCTTATAAACCTTATCCCCAAAATAGTTACGGACTTCACTTGCAACTTGGTGAGACAATCGCAAACGAATGTCAAACATGGTTAGAAGAACACCTTCAATCTCGAGCTCAGGATTTAAACGCTTTTTAACAATATTGATCGTGTTAAGCAGTTGTCCTAATCCTTCAAGTGCGAAATACTCGCACTGAACAGGGATCATAACAGAATCTGCTGCAGTCAGTCCATTTAAAGTTAGTAATCCCAATGAAGGAGGGCAATCGATAATTATATAATCATAAGAATTTTTTTCTGAGGTGATTGCTTCTTTGAAAATTCTTTCTCGATCTTCAAATTCTATCATTTCAATTTCCGCCCCTACCAAATTGATATTTGATGGGAGCAAATTTAGATTCGGCATTTGTGTTTTTATAATGACCTGATTTGCTTCTATTTTATTAATCAAAACATCATAGACACTACTCGTATCTTTCTCGATGCCGATACCAGAAGTGGAATTTGCTTGAGGATCGAGATCAACTAGCAAGACCTTTTTCTCGTTCACAGCAATACTTGCAGATAGATTTATTGCTGTCGTTGTTTTACCAACACCCCCCTTTTGATTTGCTACAGCGATTATTTTTCCCATTAAGGTCTTCTACTTAACTCCAAATAAAATAATAACTAAATTTCAATCGTTTCACCAAAATTCAATCTCTTGGCTTCTAAACCGATAGCTTTAAGTTTTTTAACAAATGAATCGGGATCAGCTTGTATTACCGGAAACGTATTATAGTGTATTGGGATTGTTAATTTTGCATTCAAAAATTCCGTTGCTTTTATGGCATCTTCAACATCCATTGTAAAGTTCCCGCCTATTGGGAGCAATGCTATGTCAATCTTATTTGTTTCACCGATTAATTTCATGTCCATAAAAAGCCCCGTATCACCAGCATGATAGATAGTTTTTCCATTCAGGGTTAGAAGAATGCCTGCTGGTTCACCCATATAGTCCCCTTCTGGAGAAGAAGAACCGTGATGAGCAATTGTAAATTTTACTTTTCCAAATGGAAAATTATACACTCCGCCAATATGCATATTGTGAGCAGTGACACCTTTTGAATTGGCATAATTGGCTAACTCATTTACGGCTATGACAGTCGATTTACATCTGCGTGCGATATCAATTGTATCACCAAAATGATCACCATGACCGTGAGTGAGAATAATATAATCAGCATTAAGATTTTTAGCTTCAACCGTGGCGAGTGGATTTCCGGTAATGAAAGGATCCAGCAGGATCTTGAAATTTTCGAATTCAACTAAAAATGCTGAATGCGCAAAGTATGTCAACTTAATCATTTTTTCCTCCCTAATTAAATTATTAGCAAATATAGAATTTCTTATTATAATTTAGAAAGTTATTTAATAAGGTCAATTAAACTTTTTCCACATCTGAAACCGGGTAAATTAAATCCAAGAATTTCAGCAAGTGTTGGAGCAATATCTGCGGGTGAACATTTCAGTCCCAAGGTTTTCGGTTTCAGATTACTTCCATATAATGCGAAAGGAACATGCGTATCATAATCATGGTATGAACCATGTGTAGTTCCCACTCCATCACTCTTAAATATGTAAAATGGCTTCAAGCTGAACATGATTTGACCGCTTTTACCTGGAATGAAATTGTTCTCGAACTTCTCTCTCACCTCCGAGGATAGTTCGCTTAAATCATTTTCTCCAAAGAAATATTCAATCTCATGATATGTTTTTGAATATGATTTTAGCTCGTTTATTATCAAACTTAAATTAAGATCTGAACTTAATATGGCGTCAACATTTAAATATAGATTTGGTTCAAGGCTGATTTCAACAAACTTCTCATCGTTCTTTAATTGTCCGAACTTTGTTCTAAGATGCTTGTTCATCGAGTCAACAAAGGCTCTCGAGCTAAATCTGCCTGCATCGATTGAATTTTTTATCTTTTCAGGCACGGGTGCAACTCCATGGTCACCGGTTAAAATAAAAAGGACATTTTCAATTCCTAATTGATTTTCGATTTTGATCATAAATTTTGCCAGCAATGAATCTGTCTTAATAAACGAATCTTGAATCTCTTGACTTTCCGGTCCGAACGCGTGCCCAATCGCATCAATGTTTGATAGTCCGATCCACAATAAGTCCGGTTCATCGTCCCGGCCGAGCAATTCATGCTCAATGCATTTTTCTGCAAGGTCAAGTATTACGCCACCAGAGTGAGGAGTCAATGCCATCGAAGAATAGAAATTTGATGTGATTGAATCGGGATTCCCTCCACCTAAAATTCTGGGAAAAGTATTTCCAATACCAGTCGGAGACGCTTCAAATTCTGAATCATCGTCGAATAAATAATGCTCTGCATGAATTGATCGTTCCCAAGTTTTCTTAAAAAACTTATCAAATGGTGAAGAATTATGAAAATCGACTAACCATTTTGGCAGATCACGCTTATAAAAATCTGACGTTCGAAATTTTCCATTTGTATAATCAATCCAGTACGTTCCGTCAGATAGCATTCCTCCCATCATTATTGAAGCTCTGTCTTTACCTGAGATAGCAAAAACTCTCGATGCCGGAAATTTTCTTTTTAATTCATCCCCAATTGTTGTTAGCATCAAACTTTGGGGCGTAAGTTTCCAGGATTCCTCGTTTTCATAATAATCTATGCACGGAAAATATTTACCATCAAACCAAGCGTTTCCAATAATCCCATGTACTCTTGGATTTGCTCCGGTGGAAATAGTAGCATGTCCTACGCAGGTAACCGTTCCAATGAAATCAAATTTACAATTTGTGAAATTAATTCCCTCGTCACTGAACTTCTTAAATCCATTCGATGTAAAGAATGGATAAAATGTCTGCAAGTAATCGTATCGAAATTGATCTACTACAATGATAACAACTAATTTTGGCTTTGCCGACAAGTTAATAGGTTGGAACAAAAAAATTGTTAAACAAATTGAGAGTAAATATTTTATGGACTTTGAATATTTCATTACGAATATCATTTATGGGAATTCTATAACTCTAAAAAATCGAGTAAATAATTTAATGGTTACTATACATCTTCCATTTTCTTGAAAGCTGTTTTCATTAATTTTACAGCCTGCGGTGAAAATGCGTCATTCAATTTTGTCTTCAACATCTCTCGCGATAAGCCCCTAGACAATTTTCCGTTTTCAGCAATGGAAATGATTCCTGTCTCTTCAGATACAATGATTGCGATAACATCCGCCTGTTCGGTAATCCCTATAGCTGCTTTGTGCCTCATTCCAAGCTGAAATCCATCAATAATATTTTGTGCGGTTAGTGGAAGAGTGCATCTAGCAGCTTCAATCAAATTATTTCTGATAACAACAGCTCCATCGTGCAATGCTGACCTCGGATAAAAAATTGACATTAAAAGTGACTTAGAAACTTTTGCTCCAATCTGAATTCCAGTTTCAATAACACCTCGCAATCCAGTAGTTCTTGTAATAACGATCAAAACTCCATGTTGTTTTTGCGATAACTCTTCTACTGAATTGACAATCTCATCCGCAACTTCTTGAATCTCAGTCCTAATAAAACATCTTAAGAATCTATTCCTGCTCAAACCGATTAGTAATCTCCTTAGTTCGGGTTGAAATAATATCACAAATGCAATCACCCAAATATCTGTTATCAATTTTAACAAAAAACCCATCGCTTTCATGTTGAAAGCTTGGGCGAGGAATGATAATAAAAGCAGAAGGACTAAGCCTGCAAAAATCTGCGAGGCAATTGTTCCGCGCATGTTATTGAAAATCAGATAAAACAAATATGCTACGAGAACAATATCGATTACATCGAGCAATGTTATTGTAACGAAATCTATTTTAAAAAGATCAACCATTAAGACTATCTGGACTTTTTATAAAGTTAATGATTTTTTTTACTTCATTCATTTCTTTTACGTCGTGAACGCGAATTATATTTGCTCCGCTTAACTGAGCAGACGCATTAGCGGCGGTGGTGCCAATTAAACTTTCTGGAGGAGTTTGATTTAAAACTTTTCCTATAAATGATTTTCGGCTCAAACCAATAGCAACTGGATATCCGAGAAATCTAAACTCATCCAGCCGATTTAGAATTTCATAGTTATCCTTTAAACGTTTACCGAATCCGATTCCAGGATCTATAAATATTTTCGAAATCCCTTTATTCTTTGCAAGTTCTAAGGACGATTTTAATTCAAAATTGATTTCCTCAATTACATTAACATAATGAGGATTTACCTGCATTGTTTTTGGAGTCCCCTTGATATGCATTAAAATTATCCCAGCATTGAACCTGGCAACAATTTCTCCTAGTTCGGGATTGAATTTTAAGCCACTGATATCGTTAATCATGTGAGCCCCATTATTCAGACAGACTTCTGCTACTTGGGACTTGTAAGTATCGATTGAGACTGTAACTTCATCTTTTTGAATTTCTTTCAAAACCGGTAATATTCTACTTAATTCATCTTGAGCGGAGACTGGCTCAGAGCCCGGGCGAGTTGATTCTGCACCAATATCAATGATGTCAACTCCAACTGCTATCATTTCGTGGATTCTTCTCAATGCAGTTTCTGGTCGGTTGTATTTACCACCATCAAAAAAGGAATCGCTAGTAAGATTTAATACACCCATTAAATAGCATTCATCCCCAGAAAAAATTTTCTTCCCAATTTGATATGAATGTTTGTAAGATTCCTTATAATTCTTAAGCAGATTATTAATTTCTTCGGCAAGAATAAATTCTTCCTTTGATCTCAACTCTTGTGCAAGAATATAAAACGAATTAAGATCTCCGAGAATAATAATCCTTAAATCACTTTCCATTTCTTCTGTGATAACTGGGAAAAAGAATTTAAGTGATTCAAAACGTTCAATAAGTTTCGAATCGGTTCCAATTTTTATTGATAATCCAAATGTCGGAAAGAAAAAATTTTTGCCATTAACCTTTTTTACATCAATAAGTTTTCGCAAGACATCGATGTTCCTAACTGAACTGATGTGCACATTCATGACTGCAACTCAATTAAAATCGTTGATTGAAGGAGTGATTGATAGAAAACATAGAGAAACATTTTTCATCCGAAAATTACTTTTTCAATCAACTTCCAGCCCGGTAAGTTTTGAAAATTTAACCAAACCTTCTCTAAGTGTGACTAGGACTTCGTATTGAGAATTCATAAGCACCAAATCCGAATCCATGCCTGCTGCGAGAATTCCTTTGCTTCTTTGTAAACCAAGAACTTTTGCTCCATTCAATGAAGCCATTCTTACTGCATCAGTTGGAGGAATCCCAACTAATTCTACCATATTTTTAACTGCTTCCTCCATTGTTAGTGTACTGCCGGCGAGCGTACCATCTTCGAGATAAGCTTTTTTATTTTTTACAAAAACTTTTTGGTCTGCAAATTCATATTCGCCGTCGGGCATACCGCTTGCGCTAATCGCATCGGTGATTAAATTTATTCCACGAGTCCCTTTAAGTTTATAGATCAATTTCATTACAACTGGATGTACGTGAATTCCGTCAGCAATTAACTCAATCTTCAATTCATCGCGGAGGAAAGAAGCAGTTACAACGCCAGGTTGACGGTGATGCATGGGACGCATGGCATTAAAAATATGAGTAACATGAGATGCACCATTGTCAATTGCCGTTTCAATTTCATCATAGTCTGCTTCCGAATGTCCAATTGATAAAACAATTCTATCTTGGGCAGCATGACGCATAATAGGAAGGCACCCTGGCAGCTCAGGAGCTATTGTCATGATCTTTATATAACCGCGAGATGAATCTCTCAGATTTAACCAGCTTTCAAGCTCGGGCTTCCAAATATATTCTTCATTCATAGCCCCTTTCAATTTTGGATTAATATAGGGACCTTCCATATGGATCCCATACAGGTTCGTCGAATCGCTATTCTCGATATAATGAGCAATTCGTCGCATATCTTTTATTAGCAATGAATATGGTTTGCTGTATAAACCTGCAAGGAGAGTTGTTGTACCATGTTCAAAGTGAAATTTAGAAACATGAGAAAGCGCATTTGGATCATCGTCGTCAGCGAATCCTTTTCCTCCTCCTCCATGACATAGCAAATCCACAAATCCGGGAGTGATGATCATTCCTGATGCATCATAAACAACACAATCAGCGCTGACATCAACGTCTTCGATTTTACCAAGTTCGAAAATTTTTTTTCCATCAATTATTATCGTTCCAGGATTTATACATCTAAACGGTGTGATAATTTTTGCACCAACAAAAGCTAATTTCATTTTATATTATTCTTTCTCATTTTATAATCATTCAATACATTTTTTAATTCTAACGTTCGAGCTGTTGGATTTTCACCTCTAAATATTGCAGCACCAGCAACTATAACTTCTGCACCGGCGTTTAAACAGTTTTTAATGTTATCAATTCCGATACCGCCATCAACTTCTATTAAAAAGTTATAATTATTTTTTTCTTTTATTTTTCTAACTTCCTCAATCTTTCTAAGTACGTGATCAATAAATTTTTGTCCTCCGAATCCAGGATTAACAGACATTAAGAGTAAAAGATCGATCTCACCCAATATATGTTCCAAAGTATTAACAGGAGTTGCCGGATTGAGAGTCACACCAGCTTTAACATTTAGTTCTTTGATTTTTTTCAGAGTTTGATCGAGATATAAACATACTTCTTGGTGAACTGAGAGATAATCTGCACCAGCTTCAGCAAACTTCTCAAGATAATGATCAGGTTTTACGATCATCAAATGGACATCAAGAGGTAAATGGGTTAACCTATTTACTGCTTCGACAATCAGAGGACCGAATGTGATATTCGGTACAAATCTTCCGTCCATTACATCACAATGGATCCAATCTGCTTTGCCCATTTCGACTAAACGAATTTGATTTTTTAAATCAGTAAAATCAGCGGAGAGGATAGATGGAGCAAGAAAATACATTAAAAATCTCGAATGGTCTGTTCACTAACTTTTTCCCTAACAACAAATATATCCACAACACTTTGTTCCTTGATTTTTTCACCTGAACGAGGGAATTGTAGAACAACTGTATTTGGTAATAGATCGATACTTACTTGGTAACTTATCTTACCAACTTTTAATCCTGATGACTCGATGATTCTTCGAGCTTCGGAAAGACTTTTTCCAACAACATCAGGCACATCGATATCACCCAAAGGTTTCCCGCTGCTTAAAGTAATATTAACAACTGTTCCTCTCCCAACTTTCGAGCCATTGGGAATTGACTGTTCCATGATCGCTCCCCTCGGAACGTAATTGGAGGTATCTTCAGTCACAGTACCGAGAATTATTCCAAGTCTTGAAAGTGCAATATTCGCATCTCTTAAAGATTTCAATCTGAGGTTCGGCATCTCAAGCATTTGCTCGCCGCCGCTGACAATTAGATAAACTCTTCTGCCCTGCTTTACGGTAGTATTTGGTTCAGGTTTTTGGAGTATTACAGTTCCTGCTGGGTATTTCTGGTCGTATCGAATTCCTCCATTAACTGGCTGGAATTTAGCATTTGTTAAAACTTCTTCTGCCTGTTCATAAGTCATTCCAACTACATTATTCACACGTGCTTCAGGTTCGCCAACATACCAAGGCATCAGCAATTTATCAAATGCCACTGCAAGTATCATTACAATAAATATTGTGATGAAGAACTTTTTAATATTTCACTCCGATATAATTGAAATTCGATTCAAATATAAAGAACTGGTAATAAAGTTAAAAGTTATTGACATACTAAGATGTTATCTCCAGAAGAACTTTAAATTCTGTCACCGACCCGTCGGTGACAGCAGCAAAAAACTTAATTAATCGGGGACAGAAAAGCTTCAATCTTTTGGAAACTCAATCGCGTGTGAAAAGATGGAAGCTTTCCACAAATTCATTTAGTTATTTTGTAAATCTCTGGTTTAGCATTAATATTAAGTCAGGACAAGCAGTAATTTTAAAATCTTCTCAACCATTTTTATAACTCAATGCTGACTGTACCCAAAAACTCATCAAGCCGTTCTTTTGAGATTGAGCGAATATCCTCACACTTAATGTAACTAGGCATGTTCAATCCTCCCTCTGGGGGAAATATTTCGACATGCAAAGGAATGTTTTTCTTTTTTGAAGATATTGGAAGAACGATTACCAATTCGGCTTGACTTTTGTTAAAACCATCTGCTGATATTATTAGTGCAGGTCTTTTCCCTGATTGCTCACGTCCCTTAGTCGGATTTAGATCAATTAACCAGACATCTCCTCTTAAAGGTGTTCGCATAAGGTTAATCCTTTATTCCATCGGAGAGAGCTGTATCCCAAATCTTTCTCTCTTTTAATTCTTCGTTCCATACCGAAGTTGCTTTCAAATACTTAAAGGCAGAATCTACCTCATCCCAAAACTCTTTTTCTTTATAGCTATCTAACGATTCCTCAATAATTGTCTGAAATGAGTCTCCAGTTCGTTTTTTTATGTCTTTCAGGATTCTATATGCTTTGTTCGAGATTCTAACAGTTGTAGTCGACATTGTACACTCCAAAATTTACAAATTAAGATACAAATATGTTGGTCGGATTGTCAAGACCTGGATGATTTATCGTATTCAGTTGTATGTAAACAAAATAAACCGAATGAATTAATTTCTGTCACCGACTGGTCGGTGATAGGAGCAAAAAACTTAATTAATCGTGGACGGAAAAGATTCAATCTTTTAGAAACCCAATCTGACAGTGGAAAGGGAAACTTTTTACATTTACTTATAACTGATTTCGTTCCTTAATTTTATTTTGATTGCTAATTGATTCTAACTAAATTTGAAAAATTTTTTTTGAAAGATGTACTCACTACAAGAATTACAAAAAATCGCTAACGAACTTCGGATAGACATTATCAAAGCACTCCACGCTGCGAATTCCGGCCATCCTGGCGGCTCATTGAGTGCTATTGATATCTTGACTTATCTCTTCTTCAACGAAATCAAAAGAACAAAAGAAAATGCACTCGATCCAAACCGTGATCGATTCGTTTTATCCAAAGGTCATGGTGTACCTGCCCTCTATGCTGTTTTTGCAAGAATTGGATTAATCTCCCAAGACGAATTAATGAATTTGCGTCAGCTCGGATCACGAATTCAAGGACATCCAAGTTTCCAAGATTTACCTTACTTGGAAGCATCTTCAGGATCGCTTGGACAAGGATTGTCAATCGCAGTCGGAATGGCGATGGCAGGTAAACTAGATAAAAAAGACTATCGGGTATATTGTATGATAGGCGATGGAGAAACTCAAGAAGGACAAATATGGGAAGCGTTCCTCTCTGCTCCAAAATTCAAACTTGATAATCTATGTGTCATTCTGGATTATAATAAAAGTCAGATAGATGGCTTCATAAAAGATGTACTAGATATTGAACCCTATATCAATAAATTAAAAGCTTTTAACTGGCACACCCTAGAAATCGACGGACATGATTTCGAACAAATAAAAAGTGCTTTTGATAAAGCCAAAACTTTCAAAGAGAAGCCAACAATAATCGTAGCTCACACAATTAAAGGTAAATCTGTGTCTTTTATGGAAGATAAGAACGAATGGCACGGAAAAGCTCCAAACGATAAAGAAACTGAATTAGCAATTAAAGAACTGGAAAAACTGATAAAATAATATGTCAAAATCATCTAGACTCGCATTTGGCGAAGAAATTGCCCTATTGGGTGAACAAAATAATGATATTGTAGTTCTAGATGCAGATTTATCTAAATCTACAATGTCACAAATCTTTGCATCGACATTTCCTGATAGGTTTTTTGAGATGGGAATCGAAGAAGCTCACATGCTCGGAGCATCATCTGGATTAGCACTTTCTGGCAAAATTCCCTACTGCTGCAGTTTTGCCTGCTTTATAACCGGACGATATGATACGATTCGTATTTCAATTGCATATACAAATTCGAATGTGAGAATTATCGGAACTCATGCTGGCATCGGAATTGGGGAAGACGGAACAAGTCAGATGGGATTGGAAGATATTTCGCTTATGAGATCCTTACCTAATATTGTAGTCTGTCAGCCTTGCGATGAAATTGAAACAAAAGCTCTAATCCGTTATAGTGTAATGCATAAAGGTCCGATGTATATTAGATTGACTAGGCAAAATCTTGATGAGTTAAATTCAAAAGATTACAAATTTGAAATTGGAAAAGGTGTTCAATTAACCGAAGGAAATGATGCAGTTATTTTTGCCACCGGTGCGCTTGTGGGAGAATCAAAAAAAGCCAGCAAAATTTTAAGGGAGCAGAATATTAATTTACGGGTTGTAAATATCCACACTATTAAACCTATTGATAAGGATTTAATTATTGCTTGTTCAAAAGAGTGTGATCATATCTTTACTGCTGAAGATCACACAATTATTGGTGGACTTGGTTCAGCTGTCTGCGAAGTCTTAAGTGAAAGTTATCCAAAAATCGTGCATCGTATAGGATTAAACGATGTTTTCGGAGAATCTGGCACACCAGAAGCTTTATATAAAAAATATGGATTTAATGCAGAGGGAATTGCAAGAACGATCTTGAGCAAAATTAATTCCCCTAGTGGGAAAAAAAGATATCATCTTTGAGCATGATTTTTCTCTTCACGACGTAATTTGGATTCTGGAGAGACGGAATCTTTCTAAGTTATTAATCATCTTCTCTTGAATTAATCTTAACAAATGCACTTCGCACAGGGGCAGGCATTTTAGATTCAATTCCTCTTATTGCTTTCCAAATAATTTCATTGAACTCAATATCTGGGATAGCATCTTCTCTGGTGAGATTCATCTCCTCGCAACGCTGAGCCCCGTAAGCATCAGCTTGATTCTTTTCATTCAGGTCAACAATTGGTGGAATCACTTTATAAGCTGAAAAATCCGGTAAATCGGTAAATGGTTCAAGAATAGGATTGGCAGAAAGATCAAATTGAGTCATTGGAGGCAATCCAAAGATTAGTTCAATAGTTTTTAAGACACTCGATGTGGAATACATTGTATGATCTACATAACCTCTTTTAACGTGCGGACTAATTACAAATAGAATTGATCTGTGTGCATCAACATGGTCAGAACCATTTTGAGCATCATCCTCAAGAACAAATATTGCACTCTCATTCCAAATCTTAGACTTTGAAATTTTTTCTACAAGCAACCCAAGAGCATAATCATTTTGTGCTACGTATGCTGTTGGAGTGATGTTGCCGCTCCTTGTTCCAGCAGTATGATCATTAGGTAATCTGATTATACTGAAATTAGGGACCGAATCTTTCTCAATTAATTTATCAAAATCTTCTGACCACTTATTAAATCGGAAAATGTCGCTGATCGAGAGATCATATCCTGGAAATTTTTCACAAGTGTATTTTCGTAAATACTCATCTCGTGCTCTATAAAGCTGAGGATTATTAGGATTTCTCTCCACATATTCCCCATAATTGCGAAACGAAAGAGTGTGATTCAAAACATTATCCCAAATGTAGCCGGATGAGGGGGATGCAATTGCGACTCCACCTTCGTAATCATACGTTCCTCCTCGTTTTCCATACAGTGTCGGCCAGGTTTTTTCTGTATAATCTGTTGCATAGGCTGCGGTTGACCAGTTATGACCGTCGGCGCTAACTTCTGCATCGACATAAAAGTTATCGAACAGTACAAATTTCTCTGCGAGTGAATGATGATTAGGAGTTATCTTTCTCGGAAAAATGCACAGAGATGAATCTCCATTTCCCTGCGGCAAATCACCAAGAATCTGATCGTATGTTCGGTTCTCCTTTATTATATAGAACACATAATTTATTTTATTACTTCTTTTTCTATCGTGGTCTTCAGAAATTACTGATTGTTCATATGATTTTTCGTTCTTCTTACTAATGTATGGAGTGTTTTGATAAACTAAATAACTCAACTTATTCATTTCATCGCTTGAAGGAATTTGAATTTTTGAAATCTCTCCTTTAAAAAGAGTACCGATGTATTGACTACTAATATATTTGTTTTTATCAGTTGGGACTGGACCTTCAGGATTTGCCTTCGAACCCAATCCTTTGCCATTTACGACAATTAGTTCTTTGGAACTGGGTAAAGTCTTAACTGAAGTCGGGTACCAACCTGTGGGGATAAATCCTTCGATCTCAGAAGCATTTTGTTTTTCGATATCGAAAACCGCTAAATAATTATTATCTGCATTAGCGACATACAATAATGTTTCGTCATCATTGAGTGCGAGTGCGTTGGGCGTACTGCCGAATGGAGCATCGTATGTTAATGATGTGATTAATCTTTCAGTCTCCAGATTTTTTCCTAAATCTATAATCGAAACTGAATTATTGTTGGCATTCGTAACAAACAAGCGGTTCGTTTTGTCAGCGATTAACATTTCACATGGATGATCACCGACTTTAATCATGGCGCTGATTGAAAAATCATCTAAGCTAATCACTGCAATTGAACTTCCGCCCCATACAGATACATAGGCATACCTTTCATCACTATCTAGAATGACGTCAAAACATTTTTCGGCTAACTCGATTTTTTTTAACACATTTCTTGAATTGAGATCAATCGCGTAAAATGAATTAGTTTCTTTAGAAACAGCAAGTAGTAGATTTTTTTTATTTGAAACAGCAACTCCTGTTACCGAAATATTTTCCATCGGAGATGATAATTCTAGTCGAATTGAATCTCTTAATGTCAATTCACCTTTATCAAAGCTTAGTAGATAAATTAAATTATTATTTCCTCCTGATACATAAAGTACTGATTCGTCAGAGTTAAAAGCTAAACCGCGCCAAGTTTTATCAAGATTTATTCTCTGAATCTCCTGGTAAGTTTGCAGATCAATTACAGACAATGAATGTTCTGCAGTTCCGCTATTTGAGGTAATAGCATACTTCTCGTCTTTAGTAACAATCATATTTAACGGAAGCTCACCTATTTCAAGACTTTCCCCAATTGGAGTTAATCGCCATCCGTTAGGGAGAAGTGTGTAGTCTGCATATCTTCCTGGAAGTAAAGCTTCGGTTTTATTTGTTGATTTGAATGTAGAACATGAGTAAATAAATATGGAAAGACTAATTAACC
>Ga0194127_10000082_pt1 | contig 139330 bp, 140 predicted proteins | sample TA2KigC100mmetaG_FD_148624 | JGI IMG/M metagenome (GOLD analysis project Ga0194127, IMG submission 148624) | Freshwater microbial communities from Lake Tanganyika, Tanzania - TA2015036 Kigoma Deep Cast 100m | ecosystem: Environmental > Aquatic > Freshwater > Lake | place: Tanzania: Lake...
GCGACGTTCAGGATGTGGATCTGGTCGGGCAGGATGTGGTTCTTGAAATGGTCGTGGAACACCATGATGGTGTCGTAGGCCATGGAGCCGCAGATGAGGGTGCGCATGGAAAAGACTGAGGACTGAGTAGCGAGTAGCGAGTAGCGAGTAGCGAGCATCCCCACTCGCTACTCACATGCAGTTTAGGGCTTGACCTTGTCGATCACCAGGCGGACGTCCTTGGCGCCCACCTTGACCGCCTTCATTTCGCCTTCCAGGTCGCCCGCCGCGCCCTTGGGGTCGCCGGTCTTGGAGAGGCGCGCGACCAGGGTCACTTCCTTGTACTTGGAGAGGCGGTTCTCGTGGCTCATGGCCATGCCGTCGTTGAGTTCGAATTCCAACGGCAGGCCGGCGCTGGCGGGGGCGCGCAGGGCCGCCACCGGGGCGCCGCCCTCGGCGGAACGGGCAAACAGGAAGATGGTGTCGTTGGCGCCGATTTTCGCCTTGAGGGCGGGGGCGATGTCGAGCTTGCCCTGGATGGTGGGCGCCGGCGGCGCCTTGTCCTTGCCCGCGTCCGCGTCGGACAGGTTGTCCATCCTCGTCATGCCCTGCTTGGAAAGGCGCTCGGCTTCCTTCTGCGCTTCCAGGATGTCTTGCGCGTAGGGCGATTCGGGCGGCAGTTGCTTGTACAGGTGCTTGAAGTAGAAGGCGGCCTTGGCGAAGCCCTTCTCCTGGAAGGATGCGATGCCGGCGAGTTCCAGACCCTTCAGGTCTTGCGGGTCCTTCTCCAGCGCCTTGAGCACCAGCTCGATGGGCTTGCCGGCCAGCACGCGGTTGTTGGTGATGGCCAGAGCCTCGGCGTAGCCGGTCATCACCGAGGGCACGTCGGGGCGCAGCTTGATGGCCTTCTCGTAGGCGTGCAGGGCTTCCGGCCAGTGGCCGACGGCGGCGTAGGTCTTGGCCAGGATGGTCCAGGCCTCGCCGTCTTCGGGGTTGGCCTTGGTCTTCTCCTCCACCTGCTGGATCAGCTTCATGATGTCGTGGCCGCCCTGCACCTGTTGATCGCCGCTGGCCTGGGCCTCGGCGATGGCGGTGAGGGAGGTGGGATTGCCGAGCACGAAATACAGGCCGAAGGCGGCGACGGGCAGCAGGCCGGCCAGGCCGAAGCCCAGGCGGCGGCTGGCCACCGGTGTCATGGTCTTGTCGGCCTGGGCGAGGGCATCCTCGGCCAGGCGCGCCTCCAGTTCCAGCTTGGCGGTCTGGAACTGTTCCTCGGAGAGCAGGCCGTTGGCGCGGTCGGCTTCCATTTCCCTCATCTGATCGCGGTAGACGGCGATGTTGATGTCGCGGCGCGCGGCCTTGGCGGCAGCCTCGCGGCGGCGCAACAGGGGTGGCAGCACGAAGGCCAGGGCGAGCAGCACGCAGACGGCGGCGGCGATCCAGAACAGGGTGACGGACCAGAAGGGGTTCAAGGCGTTCATGGGCTTATTTCTCATCCAGGATTTTGGCGGCGGCGGCGATCTGCTTTTCGTCCACCGGGGTCTCTTTCAGGGTGCGGCGCTTCTTCAGGGTCAGGTACCAGATGCCGGCGCCGATGCCCAGGAACAACAGGGGGCCGAGCCAGAGCAGGTAGGTCACCGGCTTGAAGGGGGGGCGGTAGAGGACGAAATCGCCGTAACGATCGGTGAGGTAGGCGATGACTTCCTGGTCGCTCTTGCCGGCCTTCATCTGCGCGCGCACTTCCCGGCGCAGATCCTGCGCCAGCTCGGCGTTGGAGCCGGCCAGGGATTCGTTCTGGCAGACCAGGCAGCGCAGGTCCTCGGCCATCTTGATCAGGCGCGCCTCGATGACCGGGTCCTCGGCGTTGAGCGCGGCCTCGTTGGCGTGGACGGACAGGCTGATCAGCATGGCGGCCAACAGGAGTAGCCAGCCCAGCGCGCCCAGACCGTCATTCCCGCGCAGGCGGGAATCCAGGTTGTCGTCCGCAACCCAATCAGCGTATGGGACTGGATTCCCGCCTGCGCGGGAATGACGGAATGTTTTCATGCGCCCAGCTCCTTGAGTTTCGGCTCGAATTTCTTTTCCCAGATTTCCGGGGTGATGGGACCCACGTGCTTCATCTGGATGAGGCCGGACTTGTCGATGACATAGGTCTCCGGGGTGCCGGTGACGCCGTAGTCGATGCCGGTCTTGCCGCTGAGGTCGTCGGGCACGGCCACATAGGGGTTGCCTTGCTGGTCGAGCAGCTGTTCCGCCTCGCGCTTCTTGTCCTTCCAGTTGAGGCCGACGATGGCCAGCTCGCGCTCCCGCACCAGGCTCATCAGCACCTCGTGCTCCTGGCGGCAGGAGACGCACCAGGGCGCCCAGACGTTGAGCAGCCAGACCTTGCCCTTCATTTCTTCGGGACTGAAGGTGCGCTCGGCGGCGCCCACCACCGGCAGGGTGAAGGGAGGCGCCGGCTTGCCGATGAAGGGCGACGGCACCTCGCGCGGGTTGAGGAACAGGCCCTTGGCGAAGAAGCCCACGAGGACCGCGAACAGGATCAGGGGAATCCAGCGCTTCATGATGTGCGGCTCCCGCCCGCTCCCGTCATTCCCGCGCAAGCGGGAATCCAGGCCAAGGGCTGATTGAAGTGGGTTGAACGAACTGGATTCCCGCGGGCGCGGGAATGACGAGTGCCCGGCGCCATCATGCGGCCGCCCCTTGGCTGCCGGCGGGCGCCTCCAGTTTCTTGACGGCGATGCGGTAGCGGCGGTCGGACGCCGCCAGGAAACCGCCCAGGATCATCAAGGTCGCGCCGTACCACATCCAGTTGATGAAGGGCTTGTGGTAGACCCGCACGGCCCAGGCCTTGGCCTCGTCGTCCAGGGGCTCGCCGAGGGCGACATAGATGTCGCTGGTGAAGCTGTAGTCGACGGCGGCTTCCGTCATGGGCATGCCGGAGGCGTTGTAGATGCGCTTTTCCGGATGCAGGGTGTTGAGCAGTTTGCCGTCGCGGCTGACCTCCACCGTGCCGCGGGCGGCGCGATAGTTCGGGCCGTCATGCTCGGTGGTGCCCTTGAAGGTGAAGGTGTAGCCGGCCAGGGAGGTTTGCTCGCCGACGTTCATGCGCACATCCTTCTCCTGTTCGTAATTGGCCACCAGGGTCATGCCGGCGATGCCCCAGGCCATGCCGAAGTGGGCCAGCTGCATGCCCCAGAACGAGCGCGGCAGGCTGGACAGGCGGGCGCCGTGCTTCAGGCGCTCGCGGAAGCCGATGAGCACGGAGAGGGCGATCCAGATGGCGAGGAAGAAGCCCAGGGTGGCCCAGGGATTGAAGCCTTCCAGGGTGAACGGCAGGGCGAAGCCGGTGATCACCGCCACCGCCAGCGCCCACTTCAGGCGGGTGGCCACATCCGGCAGGCTTTCCCCCTTCCAGCGCACCAGGGGACCCACGCCCAGCAGGAACAGGGCGGGCGCCATCAGCGGCACGAAGACGGCGTTGAAGTAGGGCGGGCCGACGGAAATCTTGCCCATGCCGAGGGCATCCATGAGCAGCGGGTAGAGCGTGCCCAGCAGCACCGCGCCCATCGCCGCCAGCAGGATGACGTTGTTGGCGAGCAGCATGGCCTCGCGCGAGAACCAGCTGAAGGCGCCGCCGGTGATCATCTTCGGCGCGCGCCAGGCGTAGAGGATGAGCGAGCCGCCGATGACCACGACCAGGAAGCCGAGGATGAAGGCGCCGCGCGCCGGATCGGTGGCGAAGGCATGCACCGAGGAAAGCACGCCCGAGCGCACCAGGAAGGTGCCCAGCAGGGACAGGGAGAAGGTGGTCAGCGCCAGCAGCACGGTCCAGGCCTTGAAGGCGCCGCGCTTTTCCGACACCGCCAGGGAGTGGATCAGGGCGGTGCCGGCCAGCCAGGGCATGAAGGAGGCGTTTTCGGTGGGATCCCAGAACCACCAGCCGCCCCAGCCCAGTTCGCGGTAGGCCCACCAGGAACCGAGGACGATGCCCAGGGTGAGGAAGGCCCAGGCCACCGTGGTCCACGGCCGCGACCAGCGCGCCCAGGCGGCGTCCAGACGGCCGGAGATGAGGGCGGCAATGGCGAAGGCGAAGGCCACGGCGAAACCGACATAGCCCATGTAGAGCATGGGCGGGTGGATGATCATGCCCCAGTCCTGCAACAGCGGGTTCATGTCGCGGCCATCCGGAGGCGGCGGGATCATGCGGTCGAAGGGGTTCGAGGTGATGAGCAGGAAGGCGATGAAGCCGATGGAAATCAGGCCCATGACGCCGATCACCCGCGCCACCATGTCGTCCGGCAGGTGGCGCGAGAACACCGACACCGCGGCGCCCCAGAAGGCGAGCATCAGTACCCAGACCAGCAGCGAGCCCTCGTGCGAACCCCAGGAGGCGGTGATGCGGTAGACCTCGGGCAGTTGCGAGAAGGAGTTGCGGGCGACGTTCTCCACCGTGAAGTCGTTGACCAGGAAGGAGTAGACCAGACAGGCATAGGCGATGATCAGGAAGACGAACTGTCCCTGCGCCGCCGGTCTGGCCACCGCCATGAGGGTGAGGTTGCCGCGCTGCGCGCCGACCAGGGGCAGCACGGCCTGGGTGACCGCCAGCAGCAGGGCGATGATGATGGCGAAATGGCCGAGTTCTGGAATCATGGCTGGGCTCCTATTACCGCGCCGTCATTCCCGTCCCCGACTACCCCATTCAGGGGCAGGCTGCGGCGGAAATCCAGGCTGTACTTCAAACCAGGGTTTTGAAAGTGCTCGGATAAACAAACTGGATTCCCGCTTGCGCGGGAATGACGGTCAGGTGATGTCTGCATACAAATCTCGCCACGCACTATTGTTCTCCTCGATGAGCCGGAGTTTCCAGGCTCGGTTCCACTTCTTCAGTTGTTTCTCGCGGGTGATCGCGCTTTCCATGGTTTCGTGCTGTTCAAACCAGACCAGGCTGTGCACGCCGTAGCGTTTTGTGAAGCCATCGACCAAGTCCTGTTTGTGTTCATACACCCGTTTCACCAGATCGCTGGTGACGCCGATATACAAAGTGCCGTTACGCTGGCTGGCAAGCATGTAGACACAAGGTGCACGGCTCAAATTACTCAGAGCCTGTGAATGATTTCGATGCTGCTGTCAATGTGGCCGTCATTCCCGCGCAGGCGGGAATCCAGATCGTGCATCGGAGCGGCGTTCAGGGCATTAAGACCTACGAACTGGATTCCCGCCTGCGCGGGAATAACGCTGGGGGCGCGTGTCATCTGAATCATTGCGCCAGGGACTGTTGCGCCTTGGCCGCCTGCTCCAGGGCATGCGCCGCTTCCGGCGGCATGTAGTTCTCGTCATGCTTGGCCAGTACCTGGCTGGCGTTGAACAGGCCGTCCTCGCCCATCCTGCCCTCCGCCACCACGCCCTTGCCCTCCTTGAACAGGTCGGGAAGGATGCCGGTGTAGACCACCTGGATGGTCTTGGCGGTGTCGGTGACGAGGAAACGGGTGGTGAGACCGTCGCCTTCGCGCTTGACGCTGCCGTCCTCGACCAGGCCGCCGATGCGGAAGGCGCGGTCGGTGGGCGCCTTGCCCGCCGCCACGTCGCTGGGCGAGAAGAAGAACACCAGATTACTCTGGAAGGCGTTGAGGATCAGCGCCGCGGCGATGCCGATGCCGACCACCCCGAGGACGATGACCAGAAGTTTCTTGTGGCGTGATTTCATTGCGACTCTCCACTGGTGGACAGATCCCATTGCCGCATGCGGCGGAGGCGGCGGCGGGCTTCCCCGGCGGATCGCCGCAGCAACACGACTTCAATCAGGATGCAGAGGGCGGTGACGCCATAGGAACCCCATACATAGGCGCCGTAGCCGCCCATGCTCCAGAAATCAGACCAGCTTGCCCATTCCATTCAGTCGTTCTCCAGAATTGTCTTGACCCACTCGGTCTGTCTTTCGCGTTCCAGGATGATGCCGCGCACCCGGATGAAGGCCACGGCGATGCTGTAGAACCAGGCGGCGAAGGCCATCACCAGCATGCCGACGAGCATGGTCGCGGCCATGCTGGGCGCCTTGGTCAGGCTGATGGAGGCACCCTGGTGCAGGGTGTTCCACCACTGCACCGAGAAATAGATGATGGGAACGTTGATGGCGCCGATCAGGGTGAGCAGGGCGCCGGCGCGATCGCCGCGCTTGACGTCGTCGATGGAGGACCACAGCGCCATGATGCCGATGTAGAGGAACAGCAGGATCAGCGTCGAGGTCAGGCGCGCGTCCCACACCCACCAGGCGCCCCACATCGGCTTGCCCCACAGCGCCCCGGTCCACAGGGCGACGAAGGTGAACAGCGCGCCGGTCGGCGCCAGGGCGCGCGCCATCATGAAGGACATGCGGGTGTTGAAGGCGAGGCCGATGGCGCCCCAGAACGCCATCACCAGATAGATGAACATGCCCATCCAGGCCGTCGGCACGTGGATGAAGATGATGCGGTAGGCCTCGCTCTGTTGGAAATCTGTGGGCGCCACGAAGAAGCCGATGTAGAGACCGAGCAGGCCAAGGACGACGGCGCCGCCCATGAACCAGGGAATCAGTTTGCCGGACAGTTGATAGAAGTTGACCGGAGAGGAGAAGGTATAGAGGTTCATTCGAGAGAGACTCGCAAGGCGGCGGCGGCGATCCAGGGCGCGATCATAAGCGACAGCACGAGGAACGCGCCCAACAATGACAGGTGTGCCTGCGCTCCAGTTCCCGCGATGACGCCATCGACCGCGCCGGCGCCGAAAATCAGGGCGGGAATGTAGAGGGGCAGGATGAGCAGGGTCAGCAGCACGCCGCCGCCGCGCAGGCCCAGGGTGAGGGCGGCGCCGACGCCGCCGAGCAGGGAGAGGATGGGCGTGCCCAGCAGCAGGGAGATTTCCAGGATGAGAATGGCTTCCCAGGACAGGTTGAACTGGATGCCCAGCACCGGCGCGATGAGCAGCAACGGAATGCCGTAGATCAGCCAGTGCGCCAGCGACTTGCCCAGCACCAGCAGCACGGTGGGCTCGGGCGACAGCACCATGTGTTCCAGGCTGCCGTCATGGTGATCGTCGGAGAACAGCCGGGACAGCGACAGCAGGGAAGCCAGGGTGGCGGCCACCCAGAGTACGCCGGGGCCGATGCGGGCCAGCATGTTCGGTTCCGGCCCGACGCCCAGGGGGAACAGGCTGGCCACCATGACAAAGAAGAACTGGGCGATCAGCCAGTCGCCGCGACGGCGGGCGGCCAGGGTGAGATCGCGGCGCAGGACGGCGAGGAGGAAGCGGCCCATCACGCCATCTCCGGAATCGCCACGTTGCCGACCAGCAGCCTTTGCACCTGCACGCCCTCGAGGTTGAGGGCCTGGTGCGTGGTGGCCACCGCCATGCCGCCGGCGGCCAGGTGGTCGCGGATGAGGCCTTCCATGAGAGCCACCGCGTGCACGTCCAGGCCGGTCAGGGGTTCGTCCAGGATCCACAGCTTGGCGTCGGCCAGCAGCAGGGCGGAGAGGGCGACGCGGCGGCGCTGGCCGAAGGACAGCACGCGGCAGGGCAGGTCCAGGCAGCGCGCCAGGCCGAGGCGCTGCAGCAGGTCGATGGCGCGCTCGCGCTCGAAGGCGCGGCCTTGCAGGCCCTCGGCGAAGCGCAGGTTTTCGATGGGGTCGAGGTCGTCCTTGACGCCGTTGGCGTGACCCAGATAGATCATCTCGGCGTGGAACTGGTCGCGGCATTGGCGGATGGGTTCGCCGCGCCAGCGGATTTCCCCCGCTTCGGGACGGGCCAGACCGGTGAGCAGGCGCAACAGGCTGGTCTTGCCCTGGCCGTTGCCGCCCTGCACCAGCAGCAGTTCGCCGGCGCCGACCGAGAAATTCATGTCCTTGAACAACAGCCGCTCGCCGCGGGCGCAGGCCAGGTCGTGAACGGAAAGCAGTGCGTCGTCGGACATCAAGAGGCTTAGTTTCGGAATCGCGAGAGCATAACGGACAACGGCCGCTCAAAAAACGGGGCTCTCAATAAAAAGGGGAGCGGATCGCTCCGCTCCCCTCTCGGACTGGCCGGGCATCCTTCGATGCCCGGGCATTTCGTTTACTTCTTCGGCAGGAACGGTTTCCAGGCGTTCTCACCCAGGGCGTCGACGGCACGCGTTCCGGCGCTACCCTTGCCGGCCGGTCCGGGCGGCAGCTGGTTCGGCGTCGGCGGAGTCGGGGTGGTGGACTTCTCGCGGCCAACCTTGGCTGCGATCACATCCACGCCCATCGCCTTCTTCAGCATGTTGATGCCTTCCAGGGAAGCATCGGCCGAGCGGGTCAGCGACTCGCGCGCATCCTGCGGGTTGTGGAAGCCGACGGAGTTCTCGGCGGTCCACCATTCCCAATACAGGTTGGCGTCATACTGCAGGTCGTAGGCCTTGGCCAGGATTTCCTCGGAGACCTTGCCGCTCCACTGGGCGCGGTTGATCCAGTCGATGAAGTCCGACAGTTGGTGCTCGGCCTTCATGACCTTGCCGCGGATGTAGGCCTGGATGGAGTCGATCTGGTACAGCGCTTCCTTCTCGCTCCAGTCCTTGTGGCAGGTCAGGCAGGTTTCCTTGACGCGGTAGCGCGGCGACTTCTGCGCATGCGAGGTCCAGGTCTTGCCGTTGGCCGCCTTCTGCTTCGGCATGTGGCAGTCCTTGCACTCCACGCCAGCGCGTTCGTGCTTGGAGCCCCAGAACACTTCCGTCTCCGGATGCTGGATCTTGGGCAGGAAGGCGCCGGTCAAGGTGTGCTTGAAGTCCTTGAACTTGTACTGGTCCACGGCGACGCTCTTGTAGTCGAACACGCTCGCCCACTGGAACAGGTTGGTACGGCGGTCGGCCATGCCCACGGGGGTGTGGTTGTTCGGGTCGGAGCAGTCCCAGCCGGTGCCACAGGTGTATTCAACGTGGCACTGGGCGCACATCACCACGGAGTCGGACCTGGACAGCATGCCGATGGCGCGGAAGTCCTCGCCGCCACGCTGGAAGGTGACCTTGGTCATCTTGGTCTGCTCGCTCTTCACCGGGTCATACGGATAGGTGCCGAGCTTGCGGTCGACCACGGCGTTGATCAGCGCATCGCGTACCACGCGCGGGCCGGTCGAGTGCGGGTCATGGCAATAGTAGCAGTTCAGCGGATGGCTCATGGCGCGCGCGAACTCCACCGTCGAGGAGGTGCGGGACCACTTCGCCTTGGGATCCGGATCGCCCATGTACTTCCAGTCGAGGATGTGATCCTGCGTCTTGCAGTTCATGCACACCGGGTTCACCGCGGTCACGGTCTGGCGCATCATGCGCTTCTGGTCGGAAGTGCTGGGATCCAGATCACGCACCACGTTCCAGGCGCCGTTCGCGGCCATTTCAGCCTTGGACTGGTAGGTCCAGTCCTTCCACTGCATGCGGCCGCCGAAGGAGCGATCCACCACCCACTGGTCGACCAGCATGAAGGCGTGCGAACGGGGCTCGGCGTGCTCCTTGGAGAAGCCGAAGCCGTCGATCAACTTGTCGAACTTCGGCGACACGCTCTTCGGATCGGCCTTTTCATGCCGCGCCTTGGACTCGTAGTTGATCTGCACGAAGTCGTTGTACTGCTGCTGGTGACAGGTGGCGCAGGCGCGGTGGTCCTTGCTGGTGCCCGGACGCGTGCCCATGTTGCTGCCCTTGGCGGTCTTCAGGTGCTCTTCCGCGGTGTGGCAGTAGGCACAGTTGACCGAGGCGTGGCGGCCATTGGTGTGCCATTCCTCCACATTCTCGTGGCAGGAATAACACTTCTTGCTGTCCACCATCTTCGGCGGCGGTGCCTTGGCGGGCTCCGGCGGCGGCATCACCGGCTTGGTGACCGATGCCTGCACGCCAAACGCGAACAGCGCGGCGGCCAAGCCTGACGCCATTCGGCTCCACATGCTCAATTTACTCATGTCCATCTCCTATGAAGTTCCTTGTTGGGTGGCCCGGTGCAACTCAACAAACGCGCGGGCCAGCCGGTTCCACTACCTTGCGGTGATGTATCGCGCGTCTGTCATAAGCCTCCTTTTCCTTGCGTGAAGTCAGCTTTTACTGCAATCAGGCGAATGCGTCCGCCATGATGTTCTTGAACCAGCCGATGCAGTACTCGGACTCCAGCTTGCGCTGCAGCTTGAGTTGCGCCTCGTCGGGCATATTGACCGGGCTGATGCCGCCGGCCTTGGTGTCGTACACCAGCTTGCCGTCTTTCGCCCGGTAGATGTGCACCACCGAGAAGCCCCAGTCCTTTTCCGCGATGGAGTAGCAGGTGTTGACGAAGAAGGGCTCGGGCGAGGGCTGGCCGTTGATGCGCGCCAGGATGTTGCTGACCGCGACCTTGGCCTGGGTGTTGGCCATGTGCGCGGACTTCGGCGCGCCATACACCGGCAGGTCGCCATGGATGGTGGAATCGCCGACCACGAAGATGTCCTTCTGCTTGGTGGATTCCATGGTCAGCATGTCGACGGTGCACCAGCCCTTGTCGTTGGTCAGGCCGGTGTTCATGGCGATCAGGCCGGCATGGTGCGGCGGGATGATGTTGACGACGGCGCCCTTGAAGTCGTTGAAGTCGCTGGAGGCGGTGTTGCTCTTGGCGTCGAACTTGACCACCTTGCCACCGGAGGCGCCGGCCACCCACTCGATCATGCCGGGGTAGTGCATCTTCCAGGCCTGCTCGAACAAGCCCTTCTTGGAGAAGGAGTCGTTGGCGTCGGCGATGAGGATCTTGCACTTGCCCTTGCCGTGGTGCTTGAAGTAGCTGGCGATCTGCGAGGCGCGCTCGTAGGGGCCAGGGGGGCAGCGGAAGGGGCCGGGCGGCACGGAGAGCAGGAAGACGTCGCCGTCCTTCATGCTTTCCACCTGCTTCTTCAGGGCCAGGGTCTGCGGGCCGGCCTTGTAGGCGTGCGGGTGGGTGGTGTTGGCGAGTTCTTCGGTATAGCCGTCGATGGCCTTCCAGTTGAAGTCGATGCCGGGGGAGAGCACCAGGAAGTCGTACTTGAGGGTCTTGCCGCTCTTCAGCTTGACCGACTTGCCGGCCGGATCGACGGCAACAGCATCGTCGAACATGACGTTGACGCCACGCTTCATGAGGCCGTCATAGCCGGCGAGCAGGCCCTCGTACTTGCCGTGGCCGCTGATCACTTCGTTGGACAGCGGGCAGGAGACGAACTGCTTGTTGCGCTCGACCAGGGTGACGTCCAGGCCGGCATCCGCGATCTTCAGGTACTTGGCGGCGGTGGCGCCGCCGAAGCCGCCGCCCACCACCACGATGCGCGCCTTGCCGCTGCCGCCGCTCTTGCCGCCCGAGGGGGCAGCGCAGGCGGAGAGGGGAACGATGACCGAGGTGGTGCCCAGGGTCTTGAGGAATTCTCGACGATTAAAGCTCATTCTGGTCTCCTTACTTGGGCTGGGCGGCGTAGAACTGGGCGGCGACGGGCACATCCTCCTCGGCCAGCCGCTTCACGTTGCCGCGCATCTTCTTGTGGGGCATCTTGGTGCTCTCGACGCGGTACTTCATCATTTCGAGTTCCATGTATTGCGCCCACTGGCCGTTGAGCTTCGGCGTCTCGTCGTCATCCGGCGCGCCGCCGGTGGCACCGTGGCAGGTCTCGCAACGCTCGGTGGCTTCCTTGCCGCGGGCCATGACCTTGGCGTCGGCCGGCTGCACCACGGCGACATAGGGCAGCTTGGAGAAGTAGGTCGCCAGGGCGGCCAGTTCGGCTTCGGTGTAGCCGGTGAAGTGGCGGCCCATGGTGGCGGAATAGCGCTCGCCGCTCTTCCACTGCAGCAGGACACTCTTCAGGTACTTCTCGGGCAGCCCGGCAATGCTGGGCATGGACGGGCCGACGGACACGCCGTTGAGGCCGTGGCAGGCATTGCAGGTACGCGCCAAGTCTTCGGTGGGGCCAGCCTGGGCGGTCAGTGAAGCCAGCCCGAGGGTGGCCAGGGCAATCAGCAGTTTGCTACGCATCGTCTCCTCCATGGGTAACGGCGGACAGGAAATACCCCCATCCGCCATCGGGGTGCCCATGGTAGAAACAAGCCAGGGGGGTATTCCTTGATGCCTATCAAATTTTATTGATATGTGCGGGTCCGAAAGTCGCGTGGATACTGGTTTCTACGGATGCAGTCGGAAACAGGCGCAGAGGCGGATTGGTAGTAATGTGCCGGCGCGGGGTGGCCGATATGCGATCAACGTCTGATTTCTTTTGCGTCGCATCATCCGGGCTGTTCGCGGCAGGCGAAAAAAAGCCCGCCGAAGCGGGCCCTTGCGCGGAATGAAGCGGCGCTTATTTCGGGCAGGTGTCGTCGCCGGGCACCTTGCCGGGCATCAGCAGGAACTGCTCGAAGGGGCCCATGACGCGCATGGCTTCCGCCTTCGGACCCTGGAACTTGAGACGGCCGAACATCATGGCGCGCATGGGGCCGTATTCACCGGCGCCCATCTCGCGCCAGCGCTTGGTCTCGGCGTGCATGACGTAGTCCATGTCATCGTTCAGGCTGGTGTTCTTGATCGGGCCGCCATACGTGCAGAGGGCCTTGCCGCCCTGGCCGGAGATGACCAATTCGACCTTGGTGTTCTCGCCGCAGTCGGTGCGGTACATGTGGATGATCTTGTAGCCGCGGCCGCCGTCGTTCTTGATCCAGCGCTCGGCCAGTTCATCGGTGAGCACGGGGTTCTTGTTCCAGGCCTGGCAGGCCTGGCCCGCCCATTCGGCGGACAACAGGGGGGCCGCCTGGGCGGACAGGGAAAGCAGGCCGGCTGTGGCCAGGGCGATGGTGCTGATGCGCATGGTGTTCTCCTCCGAACGTTGCGATGCAAACCGCGCGGGACGCGGCGATGAAGAATTGTGCAAGGGTAGTCGCGACGCAGGAGGCTGTCAAAAACCCTGTCCGAAGTCCTGCCTTGTCTGCCTTCCGTCGTGCCCGCGGAAGCGGGAACCCAGTTGATTGTGCGAATAAATTCGCACCTACAGTCCGGTCAACCGCGTTTTAGGATCATCCACCTGGATGCCCGCCTGCGTGGGCATGACGGATGCGGCGGTGCCTTCGTTGTTTTGGTGCCTTGCCTCAATGCGGCAGGTGCTGCTTGAGGGCGCCGTACAGCCAGGTGCCGTGCAGGGCGCCGGCCAGCACCACCATGGCGCCCAGCGAGCCGGTGCCGGCCATGGCGAACATGGGACCGGGACAGAGGCCGACGAGGCCCCAGCCGAAACCGAAGATGAGTCCGCCCAGCACATAGCTGACGGTGCCGGGGGACTTTTCCGGGATGTCGATGACCTGGCCGTCCAGGGCTTTCTTGTGGCCGAGACGCTTGACGATCTGGATGCTGAGCAGGGCGGTGACGATGGCCGAGAACAGGATGCCGAACATGTGGAAGCTCTGGAAATGGAACATCTCCTGGATGCGGTACCAGGAGGCGGCTTCCGATTTCACCAAAACGAAGCCGAACAGGATGCCGACCAGCAGATAGGGCAGATAGCGGAACATGATGGCGTCATCCCACGAGCATGTAGGGAACCAGGAACCAGGAGGCGATCAGGCCGCCGCCGAAGATGCCGAGCACCGCGTAGAGGGAGGGCAGTTGCAGGGCGGACAGGCCGGTGATGGCGTGGCCCGAGGTGCAGCCGCCGGCATAGCGGGTGCCGAAGCCCACCAGCACGCCGCAGGCGAACAGGAAGGTGAAATTGCGCACGCTGGTGTGGAACAGTTCGTCGGGTACCAGCTTGCCTTCCGGCGGCAGAAAGCCCCAGGACAGCAGCATGTCCTGGGCGGCCCGCGAGAGCTGCACCGGATTCGGGTCGGCGAACACCACACCGGCGAGATAGCCGCCGAGGGCGGTGCCGATGACGAAGACCAGGCTCCAGGTGTGCTCCTTCCAGTTGTAGCGGAAGAAATCGACCTCCACCGTGGGCGGCTGGGTGATGGCGCAGAGGTGACGCAGGTTGTTGGAGATGCCGAAGGAGCGGTTGCCGATGAACAGCATGAGCGGCACCATCAGACCGATGATGGGCCCCGCGACATACCAGGGCCAGGGATGGATGAGCCAGTCCATGGTCTTCTCCAATGTGGTTTTACGGCGCGATTATATAAGTAATTGCTAATAAACCAAGCGCCTTGGTCGGAATTGACCAGCCCGGCATGCCAGGCCGGCTGCCCTGCCTTCAGGGACGCGCGGCGTTCCCAGCGAGGACCAGGTCGATGCGGCGCTGGATGCGCGCGGCGGCTTCCGTGTCCGCGCTGGCCTGGGCGCGGCGCAGGCTCACCTCAAGCCAGGCCAGCAGGGGACGCCGCCAGCCGCGCTCGGAAGCGGTGTCGACGGCGAGCGCGAGGGTGGCCGGATCGGCGCGGTTGGTCTTGAAGAGGAGCGCGGCGGCGACCAGACGCGGCAGCGGCGCCTGGATCTCGGCCAGCGCGCGGCGGGCGGCGGCGTCCTCCTTCGCGCCGGTCAGGGCGGCGTAATGCGCGGGCAGCAGCCCGGTGTCGAGGCCGTTCCAGTCACCCGCGAGGAAACGGGCATAGGCGCGGTCCTCGGCGGCGGCGTCCGCCGCCAGCCGCTCGTAGCCCTCGCAGGGCGAGAAATCCAGGCTGGCGACGCGAACGGCGCAGGCGGCCAGTTCGGCGCGCGCCAGCAGATCGACGCGGCCCGAGCGGGCGATGTCGGCGCGGGCCTTGCCGAGGGCCAGTTCTGCCGCGCGGCCGTCCCCTTCCAGCCAGCGCTGTTGCGCGTGCTCCAACTGGCTGACGGCGTCCATCTTCCAGTTCGCGGGCGGTGGCTTGCCGGCACAGCCGGCGAGCAGCGCGGCCGTCAGCGCGAACACGCCGGCAAGCAGGGCGCGGGTATTCATGGCGTGCGGATCTCCACGTCGCGGGCGAACGGCCATTTACGGTTGATCTCGTTGATCAGGTGGTTGATCTTGCGCAGGCTGTCGTCGACGTCGGCGCGCAAGCGGGCCATGTCGGCGGTGGCGGCGCTGACGTTGCCGGTGATCCTGGTGACGTCGGCGCTGGCGGTCTGGGCGTTGGCCAGGATGACATCGACCTTGCGCAGGCTGTCGCGGGCGTCGCCCAGGATGGCGTTGACCTTGGCCACCGACTGCCGGGTCTGGTCCATGACGCCGTCGGGGCCGAATACCTGGCTGTCGGTCTTGGCGAGGATGCCGTCGACCTTGAGGGAGACGCCGTCGAGATGGGCCAGCAGGGAATTGGTCTTTTGCAGGACGCCCACCACCTGCATCGCCTGTTCGGGACCGCCCAGCACCCCTTCGAGGATGCCGTATTCGCCGGCCATGCGGTCGGCGACGGTGGCGACGCTGCCCAGCGTCCGGTTGATCGCCGATTCGCCGGCGGTCATGGCTTGCACGTTGGTGAGGATGCCTTTCATGCGTTCCACCAGCAGCGGGATTTCCTGGGCGATGTCGCCCGTCAGCAGAGCGCGCGTTTCCCCGTCGGGCAGCGGCGCGTCGCCGAGGTCGGTGCTATAGGCCTTGATCTTTGCGGCACCCAGCAGGTTCTTTTCCAGGAGGAACACGCTGGTCTGCTTCAGCCAGCGCGCGTCCCGTTCCGGTATCGCCATTTCGATGCGTACCTCGCCCTTGGCGCCGAGGTCGAGCCGCTTGACCTTGCCGATGGGAAAACCGGAGAAGGTCATCGGCATGCCGACGTTGATCCCCTCAGCGTTCTCGGCGATGAGCACCAGGCTGCGGGTGTCCTCGAAGGCACCGCGCGCGTGCAGGACGTAGAGGGCGAAGGCGGCGATGAGCAGCAGGGTGAAGCTCAGCAACAGGCCGATCTTCAGCTCCAGGTTCTTCACCAGGGGGGGCACGATGGGCCGTTTCACCGGCTCGGGTACAGGGGGGCGTTCCATCGGTAATCCAGAATCCAGCAGTCGTTGGGGAGGTCTTCCAGTCGCGCCAGCAGGTTTTCGAGATAAGGCGGGTAATGCAGGTCCGGCAACAGCATACCCGGACGGTCCACCAGAATGACAGGGGGGTTGGCGACGAGGGCGCGCAGCAGCTTGGCGACGAAGCGTTGCTCATGGTTCAGGTCTGGATCCCGCCGGAAGGCGATGTCCGTCTGGCCGACGCGGCCCAACAGCGCCCAGGCCCGGTCGGCGGCAGCGTCGTAGGCCAGGTTCTCGCGGTACTCGGGGATCATGGCGATGTTGTCGAGCACCGACAGGTTGGCGCGCAGCGGCAACTCGGGCGACACCAGGATGGACTCCGGGTGCGCGGCGATGAGCGCGCGGCGGCCGGCGTCGTCGTCCAGCCATTGCATGACGGGCTTCATATGTATTTGTAGGCCAGCGAGAGCATCTCGATCAGCATCAGCACGAAGAACAGCCTGACCATGCCGCGCAGCACGGAAACCGGCGCCATGAACAGCTTGCGTGGCGTGGCCAGGCCCTCGGCCACCGGAATGACGGTGACGGCGAGGCCGAAGGCGAGGGTCTTCAGCAGCAGCCCGAGCATGATCTGCGCGTCGAACACCTTGGCCATGACGCGCGAGAAATCCGGCAGGCTCCAGAGTTGCGGACCGTACACGGCGACGTAGGCCAGCACCAGGGTGAGCGCCGAACTTACGGTGACCAGGGCCAGCACGGAGACCACGCCGCCGATGACGCGCGGCATCAATTCCAGGCGCAGGGTGTCGACGCCGGCATCCTCCAGGGCCTCGATCTCGCCATGGATCTTCATCAGCGCCACCTCGGTGTTGATGGCGGAACTGGAACGCAGCGCCACGAACAGGGCGGTGAGCAGCGGCAGGATTTCCAGAACCAGCATGCGCACCGAGACTTCCAGGGCGAATTCCGAGAGGCCGTAATTGGCGGCGGTGGTCACCACGATCTGGATCAGCACGTAGGCAAGCAGCGCGGCGAACAGCGTGAAGGTGGGCAGGATCTGCCAGGCGGTGAAATAGATCTGCTTCATCACCACGTCGCGGGTGGCGCGGTTATAGGCCGAGGGCGTGCAGGCGGTGACCAGGGTGCGGCCCGCGAGGCGGCCGGTGTCGCGCCAGATGCGCCAGGTGCCGAGCAGCCCGGCGCCCCGGCGGGTGAGGAAGGGTGTCAGGAAGGCCATGGCGGAATGGTACTACCGGTGGCGGTCAACCAATTCCCGGTGAAGGCGGTTGTATCATGTGAACGTCTCACGAGATCCCGCCATGAAAGCCACCCTTGCCCTGTTGTCCGCCTGCCTGTTGTCCGCCCCGGCATTCGCCGCTCCGGGCGTCATGCTGCGCGATGATGAACTGAGGACCGCGCCCGCCGCCGACGCCGCCGCCGTCGGCCGTGTCGCCAAGGGTGCGACGGTCGACATCCTCGCCCGTCAGGGCGGCTGGACGCGCGTTTCCGGCGGCGGCCGCAGCGGCTGGGTGCGCATCCTGTCGGTGCGCACCACCGCCCCGGCTACCGGGCTCGGCGACGTGCTCGGCGCGGTGGAGGCGGGAACCGCCCGGCGTGATCCGGGCAAGGTGGTGGCGGTGGCCGGAGTGCGCGGCCTCGACGAGGAGGAGTTGAAGCTGGCCCGCTTCAACGCGGCGGAACTGCAACGCCTGAGCGGCTACGCCAGCAGCCGGGCGGAAGCGGAAGCGTTTGCGCGCGAGGCGGGCCTGCGCCCCGCCAAGCTGGCCTATCTGCCCAATCCCAAGCGGCAGTCCAACCAGCCCAAACAGAATGGTTCCGCTTTTCCTTGGAACGAGGGGGGCCTATGAACAGGGTCCGCGTGATGCGCAGATACCTGCCGTCCCTGCTCGTTGCCATTCTGCTGGGTGCGGGCTTCGCCCAGGCCGGCGAGCTGGAGGATATCCTGAAGCAAATGCTGCGGGGCCAGCCGGCGCCCGCGCATCCCGCGCCCATGCAGCCGGCCCCGCCCGCGCCGCCCGCCGCCCCCGCCCGGCCGGCGCCGCCTGTGGCTCCCGCGGCGCCCGCGGCCGCCCCCGAGAAGCCGCGCGATCAACTGCTCAAGGCCCTGCTGGGCGGCTCGACTACGCAGGAGGAGGAAGTGCGCATCGGCCAGCAGATCGCCGGCAATCTGCTCGGCGCCGCGCCGCTGGTGCGCGACGACGCCCTGCAACGCTACGTCAACCGGGTCGGGCTCTGGGTGGCCCTGCAAAGCGAGCGGCCCGACCTGCCCTGGCATTTCGGCGTCATCGACAGTGACGCCATCAATGCCTTCGCCGCGCCGGGAGGCTACGTTTTCCTTACCAAGGGGCTGTATCGCAAGCTGCGCAACGAGGCGGAACTGGCCGGCGTGCTGGGCCATGAGATCGGCCACGTCCTCCGCCAGCATCACCTCAAGCTGCTGCGGCAGTCGCAGGGCATCGCCGCCGTCGGCGGTTTTCTCGGGCGCAAGGTGAAGGACGAAAGCGAACTGGTGCAGAACCTCATCGGCAACGGCGCCGAGATCGTCGCGCGCGGTCTCGACAAGGACGCGGAATACGAGGCCGACCGCCTCGGCATGGTGCTGACGGCGCGTGCCGGCTACGACGTCTATGCCCTGCCGGCGGTGCTGGCGGAGATCGGCCATGTGCCCAGGAACGACAAGAGCGTCTCCCTGTTGTTCAAGACGCATCCGCCGCCGGCCGATCGCCTGGAACATCTCGCGGAGGCGGTGGGCGAGCGGCTGGAGGGCGTGCCCGAAGGACAGAGCGGTGAAAAGCGCTTTTATCGCCTGCGCTGATCCCGTTTGCGGGGACGGCGTGTGAACCTGCGCGGCCGCCGCGTCCTCGGTCAGTTCATCGCCAGCCTGGTGCTGCTGTTGCTGTTGGCCTTGCATGCCGGGGGCCTCTATCGCCTGGGTTTCGTCGATCGCCTCGAAGCCGCCCTGTACGACCTGAAGGTGCTGCTGTTCCAGGACCGCAGCGCGGATGATCGCGTGGTCATCGTCGACATCGACGAGAAAAGCCTCAAGGAGGTCGGCCGCTGGCCCTGGCCCAGGGAGCAGACCGCCCGCCTGACGCGCAATCTGTTCGAGCAGTACGGCGTCGCCGCGGTCGGCTTCGACGTGGTGTTCGCCGAGGCCGACCAGAGTTCCGGCCTGCCGGTGCTGGAGCAGCTGGCGCGCGGCGCGCTGGCCGGCGACACCGGTTTCGCCGCCAGCCTGGCGCGCATCCGCTCCGGCCTGGACTATGACGGCATGCTCGCCGAGGCGCTGGCGGCGGGTCCGTCGGTATTGGGTTTCTACTTCAATGTCCTGCCGCCGGCGCAGCGCGTCGGCCAGTTGCCGGCGGCCGTGCTGGATTGCGCCGAGCTCCGCGGCCTGGGTGTGAGCCCCGTGCGGGCGGAAGGCTACAACGCCAACCTGCCGCGCCTGCAGGCGCGCGCCGCCGGCGCCGCGTTCTTCAACATGGAGGCGGATTTCGACGGCGTGGCGCGGCGCATGCCCATGGTCATCGAGCACGCGGGCGGCTGCTACGGCTCGCTGTCCCTCGTCACCACCCAGGCCGGCATGGGCATCGGTGCCGCGCGGACGCAGCCGGGGGCGGGCTACCGGCCACCCGCTCTCGACCTGGATGGCCTGCGCATCCCCCTGGACGCAGCTGGACGCGCCCTGGTGCCCTACCGTGCCGAGCAGGCCTTTCCCTACCTGCCCGCCACCGATGTCATCCACGCACGCGCGCCCGCCGCCCTGCTGGAAGGGCGCATCGTCCTCATCGGTTCCACCGCCCCAGGCATCATGGACCTGCGCGTCACGCCGGTTTCCAAGGTATTCCCGGGCGTGGAGATCCACGCCAACCTGATCGCCGGCATCCTCGACGGCACGGTGAAATGGGAACCGGTGGGCAGCACCGGCCTGCAAGTGGCCGCCATAGTCGTCCTCGGCCTGCTGCTGGCGGTACTGCTGCCGCTCGCCACGCCGCTGTGGGCGGCGCTGGCCGCGCTGCTGCTGAGCATCCTGCTGGTCGCCGGCAACTTTTACGCCTGGACCGCCGCGCACGCGCAACTGCCTCTGGCCGCGCCGCTGCTGACGGTGTGGGGCCTGTTCGTGCTCAACATGAGCTGGGGCTTCTTCGTCGAGGCCCGCTCGAAGGCGCAGATCACCCGACTGTTCGGCCAGTACGTGCCGCCGGAACTGGTCGACGAGATGGCGCGGGATCCGGCGCGCTACAGCCTGCGCGGCGAGTCCCGGGTGATGAGCGTGCTGTTCTCCGACATCGTCGGCTTCACCAGCTTCTCGGAAAAGCTGGAGGCCGCCCAGTTGGCGGAGATGCTCAACGTCTACCTGTCGGCGATGACACGGGTGGTGCAGGAGGGGCGCGGCACCATCGACAAGTACATCGGCGACGCCATCATGGCCTTCTGGGGCGCGCCCATGAGCGACGCACAGCATGCCCGCGACGCGGTGCTCGCGGCGCTGGCCATGCAGGCCGAGCTGGAGCGGCTGAACCCGGTACTGGAGGCGCGCGGTTGGCCGCCGGTGAAGATCGGCGTCGGCGTCAACACCGGCCGCATGAGCGTCGGCAACATGGGTTCCGAGTTCCGCATGGCCTACACCGTTATGGCCGACGCGGTGAACCTGGCCTCGCGCCTGGAAGGGCTGACCCGCCAGTATGGCGTCGGCGTGCTGGTCGGCGAGGCCACGCGCGAGGCCTGTTCGGACATCGCCTGCCAGTTGATCGATCGCGTGCGGGTCAAGGGCAAGGCGCAGCCGGTCTCCATCTACGAGCCGCTCGGCCTCGCCGCCGAACTTTCACCGGAGCGCGCGAAGGAGGCGGAGGAGTTCGCCGCCGCCTTCGCCGATTACGAGGCGCGGCGCTGGGACGAGGCGGAGATCAGGTTGATGGAGCTCAGCCGCCGGCAGCCGCGCAAGCTGTACCAGGTCTACCTCGATCGCGTCACCCATTTCCGCTTCAACCCGCCCGCCGCCGACTGGGACGGGGTGTTCACCTTCACCAGCAAATAGGAGCCGGCGCATGCGCATCGAGGTTCTCGGCTGCTCCGGCGGTATTGGCGACGGGCGCCACACCACCTCCTTTCTCGTCGACGACGACATCCTGCTCGACGCCGGCAGCGGCGTCACCCAGCTGTCGCGCCAGGCGCTGGCGCGCATCGACCACGTCCTGCTGACGCACAGCCATCTCGACCACATCCTCAGTCTGCCCCTGCTGCTCGACAGCGTCGCCGGCGAGCGGGCGCATCCGCTGACGCTGCACGCCATTCCGGAGGTGCTGGAAATTCTCAAGGACCACTTGTTCAACTGGCGCATCTGGCCCGATTTTTCGCGCATTCCCTCGGCCGAGGCACCCTTCCTGCGCTACGCCCCGCTCGCCGTTGGACAGCCCTTGCGCCTGGGCGCGCGCGAATTCACCGCCATCGAGGCGCACCACGTGGTGCCGGCCACCGGCTACCTGCTGCGCGGTGGTGCCGGCAGCCTGCTGTTCTCCGGCGACACCGACAGCCACGACGCCCTGTGGGAAGCCGCCGCGCGCGCCGAAGATCTGCGCCATCTGGTGGTGGAATGCTCCTTCGAGAACGCCCAGGCGAACATCGCCCATGCCGCCCGCCATTACCATCCGGCCAGCCTGGCGGCCGATCTGGCGCGCCTGCGGCCGGGCCCTGAGGTGTGGATCAGCCATCTCAAGCCCGGCGGCGAGGCCGGCATCCTCGCCGAACTGGCGGCCGCGACAACGCGCCCCGTGGAGGCGCTACGCCAGGGTCAGGCCCTGGAAATCTGAGTTTCACACCGCCCCCGCCACGAGGGCCGAGTCCCCACCCAATGCGTGGATTGCCTGCCGCTAACAAGGGGTGCGGGGGAACCTGAGGGCTGTGATATTGTTCACACGTCGTGAGATCAAGTTCCCGGGATACATGCCGTAAACCTTTTCGTGAACACTTTCATCCACGAGAACAAGAAGAACTTGGTTCCTGTGCCTACCGCATCGAGCAGACACGAGACAAGGCCCGCCGGCATGGTGGGGGAGCGCCTGACGGATCGACTGGCGGATTTCCTCGCGCGTGTCTCCGGCGCTGGCGAGGTGCATTTCGTTTCCGCGCCCGGCGCCGCGTGGCTGGGTTATGCAACGGATGCCATCGGCCGTGGCGGCGACTTGCTTGCCCTGGTCGCGATGGAGGACCGCGAGGCCGTGCGCGCGGCCTTACGCCGGGCCGGCAAGCAGGGCCGCCAGGCGCTGAATGCGGGCCTGCTGCGCGCGGATGGTGCGGCTGTCGCGGCGACCTGTCGCATCCTTGATCTGGCCGGTGGCGATCGGGCCGAGCTGTTGTTCGCCGCCTGGGCCATCGGCGGCACCGAGTCCGCGCCGAGCTTTCCCGCCGCGCGCGAGTTTCCCGTCGACGGCATCACCGGTCTGCCCACCCGTCCCTGGCTGCTGGAGGTGCTGGAACGGCTGACGCGGCGCGAGGATGCGCCCGGTGGAGGTTTCGCCCTCATGCACCTGGATCTCGATGGATTCCAGAAAGTCAACGATGCCCTGGGCCACGCCGCGGGCGACCATCTACTGGCGGAAGCGGCGGCGCGCCTGGTGGCGACGCTGCGGGCGACCGATATGGTGATCCGCTCGGGCAGCGACGAGTTCGCGCTCATCCTGCCGGACGCCGCCAGCCTGGATGCCGTCGCACCGGTCGCGCGCAAGATCCATTCCGCCATGCAACGGCCATTCATTCTCGCAGGCAGCCACCTGCATCTCAGCGCCAGCATCGGCATCGCGCTCTACCCGGAACACGCCGGCGACGGCCGGCAGTTGTTCCGCTGCGCGGACATCGCCCTGACCGCCGCCAAGCATGCCGGGCGCAATCGCTGGTCGGTGTACCGCTCCGAAGGCGGCGAGGAGTCCAGCCGCCGGCTGGTCCTCGAAGAACAAATGTACGATGCCATCCAGAATGGCGAATTCGAAATGCACTACCAGCCCATCTGCCGCACCGGCTCGCGCGAGATGGAAGGTTTCGAGGCGCTGATGCGCTGGCATCGTCCGGGCCACGGCGCCGTTTCTCCCGCCGAGTTCATTCCCCTCGCCGAAAGCAACGGCCTTATCGACTACCTGGGCAATTGGTCCTTGCGCGCCGGTTGCCATCAGGTGGCGCGCTGGAACGCGACCTGGAACGCCCACCTGCGCATTTCGGTCAACCTTTCTCCCACCCAGTTTCACCAGGGCGACATCGTCGCCAAGGTCCGCGAGGCCCTGCGCGAGTCAGGCTTGCCAGCGCGACTGCTCTCCCTGGAGATCACCGAGGGCACGCTGATGCGTGATCCCGATGCCACGCAGGCCGTGCTCAACGAACTGCGCGGCCTCGGGGTGAGCATCTCGGTGGATGATTTCGGCACCGGCTATTCCTCGCTCGCCTATCTCAAGCGTTTCCCCCTGTCCTGTCTGAAGATCGACCACTCCTTCGTGCGCGATCTTGAAGGCGACGCCAATGGTCTCGTCATCGTCTCGGCCATACTCGGTCTGGCGAGAGAGTTGGGCCTGCAAGTGGTGGCCGAGGGCGTCGAACGCGAAAGCCAACTTGGCATGCTGGCCGACAAGGGCTGCGATCTGGCGCAGGGCTACCTGCTGGGCCGTCCGCTGGCGGCCGCGGAAGTGACGGAGCGGGTCGAGCGGGGCGAGTGGCGGGTGGCGGCATGAATCCGACCGAGGCGTCCCCCGCCGACTCGATCCGCGACGACGCGGGCGAGGCCGTGCCCGCGCGCATCCTGCGGCGCATGAACGAGAGCGGCGGCTTCCCCGCGCTGGATCATTCCGTGGCCCGCATCGTCGATGCTCTGGAAGTGGGCGACGAGGACACCGGCCCCCTGGTGGAAGCGGTGCTCGCCGATGTCTCGCTGACCCAGAAAGTCCTGCGCCTGGCCAATTCCGCCATGTACGCGCCGATTGGTGGTGGCGTCTCGACGGTCTCGCACGCCATGCGGGTGCTTGGCTTCCAGGCCGTGGGGCATCTGGCCCTGGGCGTGAATCTGCTCGGCTCGCTGGAGAACATGAGCCCGCATTCCCGCTCCGCCGAGCGGGAACTGGCGTGCAGCCTGTTGGCGGGCTCCGTCGCCGGCGGCGTGGTGGCGAAGGCGGGCAGGAGGAATGGCGAGATCGCGGTGGTCTGCACCTTGCTGCATCGCATAGGCTCCCTGCTCACGGCCTTTTACCTGCCGCCCGAGTGGGAACGGGTGCAGCGGGCCATCGCCGCGGGGCGCGACGAGGAAGCGGCCGCTCGCGATGTGCTGGGCATGAGCCTGGAGGAATTGGGCGCCTTCATGGCCCGGCAGTGGCGCCTGCCCGGCAGCATCGTGCGGACGCTGGTCGCCGAGCCGGACGCCGATGCGCAAGCCGACGATGCCTGGCTGTACGCGATGACGCGGTTCTCGCACCAGTCCGCGCGTCTGCTGGCGTCCGCGACGGAACCCGCCGATTCCGCGCTGGAGGCGCTGGCCGCCGATTTCGGCCCGGTCCTGGGGCTGTCCGGCGCCGATTTGCTCGATGCGGTTGCAACGGCGGCCGAGGAGGCGAACGCGGAGCCGGCACTGGCCGGCGCCATGGCGCGGCGTGAATCCCCGGCTACCGGCAAGGATCCGGTGCCGCCTGCGCTCAGCCCGCTGCGCGCGGGGATCGCGGCGTTGCGTGATGCCCTGGACAGCCATGGCACGCCTCGGGAGGTGGAATACGCGGCGCTCGAAGCCGCCTTCCGCGGGCTCGACCTCGGCCGCGTTGCGGTTCTGCGTCTCGACGCGGAGGGGCAAACCTACCGGGTCGACGCCTGTCTGTGCGAGCGCGAGCCCGATCGTCTGAAGGGCCTTTGCATACCCGCGGGTGGAAACGACCTCGCGCACTTTTCCCTGGCCAGGAAGCGGGATTTCTACATCGACAATCCGCGCGACGACAAGATCGCCGCGCTGTTGCCGGCCTGGATTAGCTGCCACGGCACGCATCCCTTTTTCCTGCTGCCCATTACCGATGCGGACGAAGAGGCCATGGGCCTGTTGTTCGGGCAACAGCGCGAGGACGTCAAGCTCACCCGCGAGGAACTCGGCCTGCTCGCGGAGTTGCGCGATCTGCTGCGGCGGCGGTTGCGCGCCGACGCCTGACTGTGTGCGTCGAGCAAAAAAAGAGGGGCCTCGCGGCCCCTCTTCCGGGAAGTCGCGGGCTTCAGCCCTTGACCGTGAAGTTGAAGTTCTCCGGCAGGCCCAGGGTGTCGGCCCAGACGTTCTTCGCCCAGGCGTCCATGTAGGCGAACTCCAGCTCGCTCTCCTCCTTGGAAACGCCACCGCCCTTCTGGGCGATCATGGCGGGCGGCGTCACCTTGCCGTCGGCCTCCTTCTTCGCCGCCTGGTAGCGGAACACCGTCGCCACGTGGAAGGCGGTGCCCATGCCGGTGGCCGAGTAGCAGGTGTTGGTGACCACCGGCGCGGCGTCGGGCTCACGTCCGTTGACCATTTCGACGATCGCCGAGGCGGCCATCTTGGCGGTGTTGTTGGCCACCGAGCCGGACTTCGGGAAGTTGGTCAGGGTGGAGTCGCCGAGGATGTGCACGTTCTTCACGTGCAGGGACTCGAAGGTGCGGAAGTCGATGGCGCACCACGGGCCTTCCTTGCCGTCCAGGCCCAGTCGCACGCCGGCCATGCCGCAGACCTCGGCGGCGCGCATGGGCGGAACGACGTTGATGACGTCGCCCTTCACGTCGTCGAACTCGGTGCCCACCATCATCTTCTTGGGGTCCACCGCGCGCGGCATGTTGTTGGGGCGGTAGTCGATCATGCTGTCCGGCGTGCCGTAGCCGAAGTGTTTCTTCCAGGCGGCCAGGAACAGGCCCTTCTTGGAGGCGATGTCCTCGTTGCCGTCGAGCACGATGATCTTCGACTTGGGCTTGGCCTTCTTGAAGTAGCTGGCCACGGTGCAGGCGCGCTCGTAAGGTCCGGGCGGGCAGCGGTAGGGCGCACGCGGCACTGACATGACGAAGACGCCGCCGTCGGGCATGGCTTCCAGCTGCTTGCGCAGGGTGGCGGTCTGCGGGCCGGCTTTCCAGGCGTGCATGACGCTCTTCTGCGCCTCGGCATCGTAGCCCTGCACCGCGCTGAACATCAGCTCGATGCCGCCGGCAAGGACCAGGCGGTCATAGGCGAAGGTGGCGCCGCCGGCGGTCTTCACCGTGCGGCCGGCGGTGTCGATGCCGGTGACCGTATCCTTGACCCATTTGTCCACGACCTTCTTGACGTTGTCGTAGCCGAAGGTGATGTCCTGCATGTTGTTGATGCCCGCCAGCACGGTGTTGGAGAACGGGCAGGAGGTGAACACGTCATTGGGTTCGATGACGGTGACCTCGATCTTGGGTTCCCACAGCTTCAGGTAGCGGGCACAGGTGGCGCCACCGAAGCCGGCGCCGACGATGACCACCTTGGGGCGGGCGCCGCCGGCGGAAGGGCCGGTGCCGGCGCAACCGGTGAGGGTGCCCAGGGAAGCCGCGCCGGCAACCCCGGCGGAGACTTTCAGAAATTCGCGACGATCAAATGCCATGTGTCTTCTCCTTGAATGGGGTTACTTGATGGCGGCGAACCAGGCTGCCATGGCCTCGTATTCGGCGTCGGTGTAACCCATGGCGTGCTTTTGCATGACCGTGGCATCGCGCTTGCCGTCACGGAACTCCTTCATTTGCTGGACGAAATAGCCTTTCTCCAGGCCGGCCAGGCTGGGAATGGCTCCGCGGCTCTTGCCGTCGGGGCCATGGCAGTAGGCGCAGTTCGCGGCCATGAAACGGGCGCGCGCATCCGTTGCCTGAGCGACGGCGACGGCGCCCAGGGTGCCCGCGAACAGCAGGGTGAGAGCAAGGGTTTTCTTCATGAGCTCCTCCAGTTGACAAAAAAGGGCGGTTGCCCGCCTGCCGATCTGAACCTGGCCGCGATGCGGCAGAACCAGAAACCTGGCTACCTTGACAAAGATCAAGGAAGTCGAGGCCGGCATGGTGACAGTGGGTTTTTAACGAGTCAACAAGCAAACTCTAATATTGGCGCGGCTTCCCGGCCGATAGGCGGGGCCGCGTGCGAGCCCGGAGGTGGGTAGCGGTGTGGGGAGCGATCCGGCTTTCAGTCCGACGCGCCGAGTTCGCGGGCGCGCCGCAGTCTGGCCTGGAGATCCTCGGTGGGGGCATGTTCACCGCCGGGCGCCGGCAGCCAGCCGGCGAGATGCGGCAGCAGCACATCGGCCAGGGCGTGGATCCAGACCGGCCGGTCGTTGAGGGCGGGGATGTGGTGGAACTCGCCACCGCCGGCATTGAGAAAGGTCGCCTTGCCCTCCATGGCGATTTCTTCCAGGGTTTCCAGGCAATCCGCGACAAAGCCGGGACAGGCGATGTCCACCCGCCGGGTCTTTGCCCGCCCGAGTTCTTCCAGGGTCTTGTCGGTATAGGGCTGCAACCACTCGGCGCGGCCGAAGCGGGACTGGAAGGTGACCCGGTACTGCTCGGCGGACAGCCCCAGGCTCTCCGCCAGCAGGCGGCCGGTCTTGCGGCACTCGCAGTGGTAGGGGTCGCCCAGGTCGAGGCTGCGGCGCGGCACGCCGTGAAAGCTCATGACCAGGGTGTCGGGACGGCCATGCTCGGCCCAGTAGCTTTCGATGCTCTGGCGCAGGGCGGCGATGTAGGCGGGGTGGTCGTGGAAATGGTGCAGCGCACGGAGTTCGGGCGGATTGCGGGTGCGCAGCATGAGCTGCCAGACCGCGTCCAGGGCGGAGCCGCTGCTGCTGGCGGCGTACTGGGGGTAGAGCGGCAGCACCAGCAGGCGGTCGACGCCCTGGGCGCGTAGGGCCGCGATCTTCTCGGCCACGGAAGGCTTGCCGTAACGCATGGCGTAGTCGACCACCGGCGCCTCGGGCAGGCGGCGCGCCAGTTCCTCGGCGAGCAGGAGGCTTTGCCGCGCGGTGAAGTGCTTCAGCGGCGAGCCCTCGGGCCGCCAGATGGAGGCGTACTTCTCTGCCGATTTTCCAGGCCGGGTGTTGAGGATGACGCCGTTCAGGATCAGCCACCAGACGGGGCGGGGAATCTCCACCACGCGCCGGTCCCACAGGAACTCCTTGAGGTAGGGGCGCACCGCCTGCGCCGTGGGCGCCTCCGGCGTGCCCAGATTGATGAGCAGGATGCCGACGCGTGCTGGCTGATCGTGGCGGAAGGAGGGTTCGGGGAGGTAGTAGGGCATGGGGGGTGGAAATGGGAAAAGGGAAATGGGAAAAGGGAAAAGGGAAATGGGAAAAGGGAAAAGGGAAACGGGAAACGTGGGGGTAGGGGTGGTTTGGGTTTGTCCGTTTCTCTTTTCCCTTTTCCCGTTTCCCAAGTCAATCAATGATACGAAAGCGCGTTCGACAGCAGTCGGGCGGTGATGTCGACGATGGGAATGACCCGTTCGTAGGCCATGCGTGTCGGGCCGATGACGCCCAGGGTGCCGACCACCTCGCCGTTGACCTCGTAGGGGGCGGCGATGACGCTGCATTCGTCCAGGGGGGCGACGCCCGATTCGGCGCCGATGAACAACTGGATGCCGCTGGCGGTGTGGCTCACGTCCAGCAGTTGCATGAGTTCGGTCCGCTGCTCGAAGAGGCCGAACAGTTCGCGCAGGCGGTCCATGTTCGCCGACAGTTCCGGCGCGCCGAGCAGGTTGCGCTCGCCGGACAGCACGTATTCCTTGCCGGCGCCGCTGAAGGCGTCGGTGCCGGCGGCCACCACCAGTTCCATGAGCTGGCTGATGTCGGATTTCAGCGCGGCCAGTTCATCGGCCAGGCGGGGCTGGACCTGCTCGAAGGAAAGCCCGGCGAAATGCGCGTTGAAGTAGTTGGCGGCGCGCACCAGTTGGGCCGCGTCGTAAGCGCGCTCGGTGAGGATGACACGGTTCTGCACCTCGCCCTCGGCGGTGACCATGATGAGCAGGATGCGCTTGTCCGACAGGCCGAGGAATTCGATCTGCCGCAGGTTCTGGTGGCGCCGCTTGGGAATCAGCACCACGCCGGCGTGAGTCGTCAGTTCGGCCAGCAGGTGCGAGGCGGCGTTGAGCAGGCGCTGCGGGTCGGCCGGCGCCAGGGTGGCCTCGATCTGGCGCACCTCGCCCTGATTCAGGGGCTTGACGGTGAGCAGGGTGTCGACGAACAAGCGGTAGCCGCGCGGCGTCGGCACGCGTCCGGCCGAGGTATGCGGGCTGGCGATGAAGCCGAACTCCTCCAGGTCCGCCATGATGTTGCGGATGGAGGCGGGCGACAGGTTGAGCTCGGCATACTTGGAAAGGGTGCGCGAGCCCACCGGCTGTCCATCCTCGATGTAGCGTTCGACGAGGAACTTCAGCAGGAGCCTGGCGCGGTCGTTGAGGTCGGGCGTGTTGGGCATGAATCCTGCCGGGTTGGCCATGGAAGGGGATGGCTATAATTTCACGCCATGAAAGCCGATTTCAAGACTATCGCCCTGGTGGGCAAGTTCAACACCCCGGCCTGCACCGGTTCGCTGCTGCGCCTGGCGGACTTTCTCGGCAAGCGTGGCCATGTCGTGATGCTCACCGCGCATACCGCCGATTCCTGCGACCTGCGCGAGTTTCCGGTGGCCAGCCTGAAGGAAATCGGCGGCCAGGTCGACCTGGCCATCGTCATGGGCGGCGACGGCACCCTGCTCAACATCGCGCGCAGCCTGGCCGACAGCCAGGTGCCGCTGATCGGCGTCAACCAGGGGCGCCTGGGCTTCCTTGCCGACGTGTCCATCGACACCATGTTCACCACCCTCGACGACATGCTCTCCGGCCAGCACGTGGCCGAGGATCGCATCATGCTGGAAGCCAGCGTCGAGCGGCACGAGGATGTGCTCATCGCCTCCTACGCCTTCAACGACGTGGTGGTGAGCAAGAGCACCATGGGTCGGCTCATCGAGTTCGAGGTCTACATCGACAACCAGTTCGTCTACAGTCAGCGCGCCGACGGCCTGGTGGTGGCTTCCCCGACCGGTTCCACCGCCTACGCGCTGTCCGCCGGCGGCCCCATCCTGCACCCCACACTGGAAGCGGTGGTGATGGCGCCGATCTGCCCGCACACCCTGTCTGCCCGGCCCATCGCCGTGCACAGCAACTCGGAGATCGAGATCAACCTGATCCACGCCAGCGACGCCCGCGTCCACTTCGACGGCCAGCTCCACTCCGACCTGATGGTGGGCGACCGGGTGGTGATCCGCCGCGCCCGCAGGACCGTGCGCCTGCTGCATCCGGAAGGCCACAACTATTACGACACCCTCAGGCAGAAGCTGCACTGGGGGGAGAAGCTGTGAGTGGTGAGTCGCAAGTGGTGAGGGCCGAGGGGCGAGTCGCGCAACCCCGGCGCCTTGTCATCCACTCGCCACTTGCGACTTGCCACTCGCCCAAATGCTGTTAAGCCTGTCCATCACCGATTTCGTCCTGGTGGATCACCTGGATCTGGAGTTTCGGCCGGGCTTCGCCGTGCTCACCGGCGAGACCGGCGCCGGCAAGTCCATTCTGCTGGGCGCCCTGGCCCTGGTGCTGGGGGAGCGGGCGGATGCGGGCGTGGTGCGGGAGGGTGCCGAGCGGGCCGAGGTGGCCGCCGAGTTCGCCACCGGCGAGGTGCCCGGGCTTGCCGCCTGGCTGGAGGAATACGAACTGGCCGGCGACGACGGCGTCCTGCTGCTGCGCCGGGTGGTCGAGGGCGGCGGCCGTTCCCGCGCCTTCGTCAACGGCCGCCCGGCCACCGCCCAGCAGCTCAAGGAGGCCGGCGAATTCCTGGTCGACATCCACGGCCAGCACGCCCACTACTCCCTGCTCAAGGCCGCCGAGCAGCGCCGGTTGCTGGACGCCTATGCCGGCTGTGCCGATCTCGCCGCCGCCACGGCGGAACGCCACCGCCTCTGGCGCGCCGCCGGCGCCCGCCGGGAAGCCGCCGAACGCCAGGCCGGCGAACTGGACGCGGAACGCGAGCGCCTGGCCTGGACGGAACGGGAACTGGCCAGCCTGGCCTTTACCGCCGAGGGCTGGCAGAGCTTGCAGGAAGACCACCGCCGTCTCGCCCATGCAGCCGATCTGCTGGCCGGGGCCCGCGCCGCGGGGGAGGTCCTGGACGGCGACGATACCGGCCTGCTCGACCGCCTGCGCGCCCTGCGTCACCAGCTTGCCGACCTGGCCGGCATCGACCCGGCCCTGGCCGGACCCCTGGCCCTGCTGGAAAGTGCGGGCGAGGCCCTGCATGAAGCCGAACGGGAACTGGCCCGCTATGCCGAGCGGGTGGACCTCGACCCGGAGGCCCTGAACGAGGCGGATCTGCGACTTGCCGCGATCCAGTCCGCCGCCCGCAAGTTTCGTGTCAAGCCCGAGGAGATTCCCGAGCACCTGGCCGCCGCCCGCGCCCGCCTCGCCGAACTCGGCGCCGTCGCCGATCCCGCGGCCCTGGCCCGCGCCGAGGCGGAAGCCGAGGCGGCCTACCGCAAGGATGCCGAGGCCCTCTCCCGGCAACGCGGCAAAGCCGCCGGCAAGCTCGCCAAGGCGGTGACCGCGGCCATGCAGCAACTCGCCATGCCGGGAGGCCGCTTCGCGGTGGAACTAGCCGCTGGGGAACCCGCCGCGCACGGCCTCGAAGACGTGGAATTCCAGGTGGCTCCCCATGCCGGCCAGAGTTTGAAGCCGCTGGCGAAGACCGCTTCCGGCGGCGAACTATCGCGGGTGGGGCTGGCCCTGCAAACGGTGTTGTCCGGTGTCTCCGGCGCCGCCACCCTGGTCTTCGACGAAGTGGATGCCGGCATTGGTGGCGGCGTCGCGGAAATCGTCGGCCGTCTGCTCGCCGATCTGGGCCGCTCCCGGCAGGTGCTGTGTGTTACCCACCTCGCCCAGGTCGCTGCCCGCGCGGCCAACCACTACCGCGTCAGCAAGTCCGCCCACGACGGCCGGGCGGTGTCAAGGGTGGAACTGCTGGACGGGGAGACGCGGGTGGAGGAAGTGGCGCGCATGCTCGGCGGCGTCACCATCACCCCAGCCACCCGCGCGCACGCCGCGGAAATGCTGGCCGGCGGGGATGCGACTGCCGGCACGAGAGAAAAGACTGGCAATCCCCGGCGGATTACGCCGCCAAGCGGCTAATCCGCCCTGCCTCCGGACTTGCCGGCCTTGCGGTTCGGGCAGTTCTCCTTGATGCACTCGACGTAGAGATGCAGCGCGTGCTCGGCCAGGCGGAAGCCGCGTTCGGCGGCGATGGCCTGCTGGCGTTTCTCGATGGCCGGGTCGAAGAACTCCTCCACCTTGCCGCACTGCAGGCAGAGCAGGTGGTCATGATGGCTGCCGCGGTTGAGTTCGTAGACCGCCTTGTCGTTGTCGAAGTGGTGGCGCATCAGCAGGCCGGCGTGCTCGAACTGCGTGAGCACGCGGTACACCGTGGCCAGCCCGACGTCGATGTTCTCGGCCATGAGCAGGCGGTAGACGTCCTCGGCGGTGAGATGGCGGCGCTCGGTCTGCTCGAACAGGTTGAGTATCTTGAGACGCGGGCCGGTGACTTTCAGGCCCATGGTCCGGAGTTGATCCGTATTGCTCATAGCGCGTATGACGGAATAGGCAGATGCCGCTATCATAGCGCGGCTTTCCGTCCCCATAGCCAACGCCCAGTTCCATGCCTCTCTCCCTCCGGATTGCTTTCCTCGCGGTCGCACTGCTTTCACTGTCCGGCTGCGGCAGTTGGTCGAACCCCCTGGAGCGCGTCCTGCCCACCCACCGCATCGACATTCAGCAGGGCAATGCCGTCACCCAGGCGATGCTGGACAAGCTCAAGCCGGGCATGACGCCCTCGCAGGTGCGATTCATCATGGGTACGCCGCTTATTGTCGATCCGTTCCGCGCTAATCGCTGGGATTACGTCTACCGTCTGGAGAAGGGTGGCAAGCTGGAGCAGGCCCGTCGCATCACGGTGATTTTCGAGAACGACCGGCTGAAGGCCCTGGAGGGCGATGTCGTGGCCGCCCAGTTCGGGACCCGGCCACCGGCGGAAGGGAGCGGGAATTGATCAAGGTATGCATCGCCGGGGCTTCCGGCCGCATGGGCAAGGCTTTGCTGGAGGCGGTGGCCGGTGCCGGCGATCTGCGCCTCGCCGCCGCCCTGGAACGGACGGGCAGTCCCTACCTGGGGCGCGACGCCGGTGAACTGATCGGCGTGCATCTGGGCGCGAACATCCGCGAGGATGTCGCCGAGGCGCTCGACAGCGCCGACGTGCTAATCGACTTCACGCGGCCGGAGGCGACGCTGCGCCATCTGGAGATCTGCACGCGCGAGGGGGTCGGCCTGGTCATCGGCACCACGGGTTTCGACGCCGCCGGCAAGGCGGCCATCGCCGCGGCGGCGAACACCATCCCCATCGTCTTCGCCCCCAACATGAGTGTCGGCGTCAACCTGGCCCTGCGCCTGCTGGATACGGCCGCGCGCGTGCTGAACGAGGGCTTCGACATCGAGATCGTCGAGGCCCACCATCGCCACAAGGTGGACGCTCCCTCCGGCACTGCCCTGCGCATGGGCGAGGTGGTCGCCGCCGCCCTGGGTCGTGATCTCAAGTCCTGCGCCGTGTACGGTCGCGAGGGCGTCACCGGCGAGCGTGATGCCTCGACCATCGGTTTCGCCACCGTGCGCGGCGGCGACATCGTCGGCGATCACACCGTCCTCTTTGCAGGTGTTGGCGAACGCCTGGAAATCACCCACAAGGCCGGCAGCCGCATGACCTTCGCCTTCGGTGCCCTGCGCGCAGCCCGCTTCCTTGCCGGCAGGAAGACCGGCCTGTTCGACATGCAGGACGTGCTGGGCCTGAAGTGACGTACCAGTGTCCCGTCACGCAGGCCGATCGCCGCATCACGCGTGGGCGTGGCGCAGGCGTGCGCCGGGGGGGGGCTCTTCGTCCTGGGTCTGGCTCTCCTTGGTCTGGTCATGGCCGGGCCCGCGTTGGCGGTCGACATCATCGCCCACAGGGACGTGTCCCAGGCAGTGTTGTCGGTAGCCTCGGCACGCGCAATATTCGGTATGCGTCACGTGAAGTGGCCGGACGGAACGCCGATCAAGGTATTCGTCCTCGCCGACCAACACCCCACACATGGCTCCCTCTGCAAGGAGCGGCTCAACCTGTTCCCCTATCAACTGCGCCAGTCCTGGGACCGGCTCGTGTATTCGGGCATCGCGCAGGCCCCCGGCGAGGTCTCCAGCGAAGAAGAAATGTTGTCCAGGGTGGCCTCCACGCCGGGCGCCATTGGTTACGTAAGGAAGGCGAAGACCCATGATCAGGTCAAGATTCTCCGCATCGAGTAGGTGGTGTTTGCCCCTGCTGTGCTGGGCTCTGTCCGCCACCAGCGCCACCGCTCAGGAGTTGGGCGATGGCCTCCAGCTGCATGGCTTCCTCAGCCAGGCGGTGGTGCGCAGCAGCGACAACAACGTAGGCGGCGACAGCGCCAGCAAGGTGGCCTGGGACATGCGTGAGATGGGTGTCAATATGTCCTGGCGCCCCAATCCGGACTGGCTGGTGTCGGGCCAGGCTCTGGCGCGCTGGGCCGGCGACGCCGACGATGGTGACCTTCGCCTGGATTACGGTTTCATCGATTACACTTTCCTGACATATGGTGACGACCGGGCTGGGCTGCGCTGCGCCTGGGCAAGATCAAGAACCCTATCGGCTTCCATAACACTACCCGCGACGTAGCCCACACGCGGCCGGGCATCCTCATGCCGCAGTCGATCTACCTCGACCGCATCCGAGATTTCTATCTGGCCGCGCCCGGTGTTTCCCTGTATGGCGATCATTCAGGAGATGCCGGCGGGCTTTCCTGGCAGCTCAGCGCCTTGCGGCCAGAGGTGAACGACAAGGAACTCGAACTGGTATTCATGCTGCTCGACAGGCTCGGGCGCTTCGAAGGCAAGACCTCCTGGTTGGGACAGGTCAGCCTGGATTCGGCGGACGGCCGCTGGCGCGCCGGTTTTTCCATGGGCGAGTTCCGCATGGATTACAGGCCGGGTGGACCACTCGGTCCCAATCCATTTACCCAGGATCTAGCGCCCGGAAACCATCGATTGCCCACCTGGGTGGTTTCCCTCGAACACAATTCCGAGGATTGGTCGCTCACGGCGGAGTATTCCGAGACCACCATCAAAGCCAGGAATTACGGTCCCTTCATCAACTTCGAGGACAACACCACGCAGGCCTGGTACGTGCAGGCGACGCGCCGCCTGCCGGCGGGCTGGCAGGCCTACTTGCGCTACGACGCGCTCTATCTGGACAAGGACGACAAGAATGGTTCCTCGTTCGGCAAACCCCTGGGGCTGCCCGACTATTCGCGTTATGCCAGGGATTGGGTACTTGGTGTGCGCAGGGACGTGGGCGACCTTGCTCTGTTTGCTGAGATTCACCATGTCGATGGCACGGCATGGCTAGCTCAGGTGGACAACCCGGCCGCCGGCATGGCCAGGAAGTGGAATATGCTGCTTATGCAAGCCGCGTGGCGTTTCTGAGAGGGCAGGATTGATGACCAGTGGCCGGAAGCACGCATTTCTCAGCATTCGGCTCAAGGTGATATGGTTTGCCGGGCTGTCCATGGTGGTGATCACCGCCGCCTTCACCTGGCTCTCGCTGCGCACCCTGGATGAACGCCAGCAAGCTGCGCTGGCCCAGCAGCAGGTCCGTTCCGTCGATCTGCTTGGCAGGCTGTTTCAACACCAGTCCTCCCGCCTGCAAGCGCTTGGCACTCTGGTGGCGGATCTGCCGGGCGTGCGCGCCGCATTGCGACAGGCGGACAAGCCCGGTCTGGCGCGGGTATTCGAGCCTTTCTGGTCGGATCTCAATCTCACCCATGGTCTCGATCGGGTCGCCTTCCTGTTGCCGGGTGGTGAAGTCCTCGGAGACTGGGGCATGGCGGATGCCGGCGCCCACATCCCGCGCCTGGCGGGAGAGGCCATGCACGACGAAGAGCCCAGCCACCGGCTCGAATGCAAGCCGCGTTGCCTGTACATCACCGCTGTGCCGCTGGTTGAGCGCGGAACTTACGTGGGAACGGTGATCCTGTCGGCGGGTCTGCAGGAACTGGTTCTGGATTTTCGCCGCCTTTCCGGTCACGAGTTGGCCGTGCTCGACACGCGCGGCGCGAATTCCCCGGTGGGGAACCTCATCTCGGTGAGCGGTGGCGCTTCCTACGAGGATCTGGTGCGTTCCCTGCGGCCCGAGGATCGCGCGGAGGGACATCAAGCAGGTGGGGACGTCTTCCAGGTGGAGTGGGCGGACCGCCATTTCCGCCTTTATCGCCTGAGCGCCCCTCCCCAGGGAGGGGACGCGGTCAAGTTCCTGGCCATCGTCGACATCACCGCGGAAAAGCGAGATCTGGCGCGTGCTGTGCGTTCCAGTCTGATCCTGGGCGGTTTTATCCTGGTGCTGGCCCTGGGCTTGCTCTACTTCCTGCTGCGGCCCACCATGAATCGCCTGCGCCAAGCCATGCTTGCGCTGCCCTTGCTGGGAGAGGGGCGCTACGATCAGGCGCGCGCCGCGCTGCCGGTGAAACATCGCGCGGCCATGCATCGCGACGAGGTCGACGACCTCGCCGGACTCACGCATGCCCTCGCCGACACGCTGGAAGAACTGCACGCGCTGTCCAGGGAATACACCACCTCGCTGAAGGCCCAGGCCTTGCAACTGGAGCAGGAACGTGATTTCGTCGCCGGCCTGCTCGATACGGCGCCGGTGCTGATCCTTACTTATGGCCGTGATCAGAGGATCCGGCTGGCCAACGTGCACGCGGTGAGTTCGAGCGGCCACGAGACCGTCGAACTGAAGGGGCACGTCTTCCCCGACCTGTTCATGACCGGCCAGCAGCGCGAGCATTTCGCCGGATTGCTCGATCGCATGGAGATGGGTGACGTTGCCCACAGCGAGAGCAGTTTTTTCCGGCCCGATGGCGTCGAGCGCGACGTGGTCTGGTTCCATTCCTGTCTGGACGACCAGCATGGCGAGAGGGCCTATCTCTCGGTGGGCCTAGATGTGACCGACTACCGACAGGTGGAACGCAGCCTGATGGTGCTGGCCGAGCACGACAGCATCACGGGGCTTTACAACCGGCGCGCATTCAAGCGGGAACTCGATGGTTTGCTGGCCAACGGCGTCAAAGGTGTGCTCATTCTTTGCGATATCGACGAGTTCCGCGCGGTCAATGATTCCGTCGGCCACGAGGATGGGGACCGCGTCCTGCAGGGCTTTGCCCGGCACGTCGAGAGTCTGCAGCCCAGACCGGTCCTGAGCGCCCGCCTGGGCGGCGACGATTTCGCCATGGTGTTCGCCGGCATCAGTTCCGCCGAGGCGATCGTCATCGCGCGTGGCCTCAATCAGCCCGTCGCCTATCCGGGCGGCGAGGGGGAAGGGGGCATCAGGAGCCGGCTGTCCGCCTGCGTCGGAATCGTGTTGTTCAACGAGACCTCCGGGGACGCCGACAACCTGCTGGCGAATGGCGAGATCGCCCTTACCCAGGCGCGCGCCAAGGGGCACGGTTCGTGGCATCTGTATTCCAGCGACGATGCTTATCGCGAGCTGGCCGGGCGCCGCGCGCACTGGCGCACCGAGGTGGAACAAGCGCTCGACGAGGAACGATTCGTCATGTTTTTCCAGCCCATCCAGCACATCGCCAGCGGCCGCATCGGCCATTACGAGGCTCTGCTGCGTCTGAAGGGCAGGGATGGCACCCTGGTGTCCCCGGGCCTGTTCATCGACGTGGCCGAGAGTACCGGCCTCATCCGCCGCATCGATCGCTGGGTGATCAAGGCGGTGGTCGACTTCGTCGCCGAGCGGGGTGGCGACGTCAAGGTCGCGCTCAACCTGTCCAGTCGCAGTTTCGACGACGACATGGCCTACGAGACCATGAAGGAAGCCCTGGCCAGGCATGGCGTCGACGGGGGGCGGCTGCTGCTGGAGATCACCGAGACCGCCGCGCTGGCCAATTTCTCCAGCGCCACGCGCATCATGGCGCAGCTGCGCGGCCTTGGCTGCGCCTTCGGCCTGGATGATTTCGGCGTCGGCTACAGTTCCTTCCAATACCTGAAGGAACTGCCGGTGGATTTCGTCAAGATCGACGGCTCCTTCATCAAGGGTCTACTCCACAACCAGGACGATGTGGTGTTCGTGAAGGCGCTGAACGACGCGGTGCGGGGCTTCGGCAAGTACACCATCGCCGAATTCGTCGAGGACGAGGCCACCCTGGCCATCCTGCGCGAAATCGGCGTGGACTACGCGCAAGGCTACCTCATCGGCCGGCCGGCGCCGGAGCTGTTGGCGTGAGGCGTGCGTCGTGAGAGGCCGCCGGGGCACTTGAAGCTTGTGTGGGCAGCCCCATTTATGCCCAGGTTTTTCAACTGGGGAGTTATTTCGCCATGACCGACACCGCCACCAAGGAAACCCTGGGCTTCCAGGCCGAGGTGAAGCAACTGCTTCACCTGATGATCCATTCTCTTTACAGCCACAAGGAGATCTTCCTGCGGGAGCTGATCTCCAACGCCTCCGATGCCGCCGACAAGCTGCGCTTCGAGGCGCTGTCCGATCCGGCCCTGTTCGAGTCGGACCCGGAACTGAAGATCCGGGTCGGCATCGACAAGGAAGCCAAGACCATCACCCTGCGCGACAACGGCATCGGCATGAGCCGCCAGGAGGTCATCGAGCACATCGGCACCATCGCCAAGTCCGGCACCCGGGAGTTTTTCGGCAAACTCACTGGTGACCAGAAGAAGGACGCCCAGCTCATCGGCCAGTTCGGCGTGGGCTTCTACTCCAGCTTCATCGTCGCCGACCGGGTCACCCTCACCACCCGCCGCGCCGGCCTCACCCAGGAACACGGCGTGCGCTGGGAGTCGGAGGGCAGCGGCGACTACACCCTGGAGACCGTGGAGAAGGCCGAGCGGGGCACCGAGATCGTGCTGCACCTCAAGGCCGACGAGGAGGAGTTCCTCAACGACTGGCGGGTGAAGTCGGTCATCCGCGAATACTCGGACCACATCGCCATCCCGGTGGAGTTCACCGACGAGAAGGGCGAGACGGAGACCGTCAACCGCGCCAATGCCCTCTGGGCCCGGGCCAAGAGCGACATCACCGAGGACGAGTACAAGGCCTTCTACAAGCACGTCGGCCACGACTACGAGGATCCCCTGGCCTGGACCCACGTCAAGGTGGAAGGCCGCCAGGACTACACCGCCCTGCTCTATGTGCCCGCCCACGCCCCCTTCGACCTCTGGGACCGCGACGCCAAGACCGGCGTGAAGCTCTACGTGAAGCGCGTCTTCATCATGGAGGACGCGCGCAAGCTGATGCCCGCCTACCTGCGCTTCGTGCGCGGGGTCATCGACGCGGCCGACCTGCCGCTCAACGTCTCCCGCGAAATCCTGCAGGAAACCCGCGACATGGAGATGATCCGCGGCGGCTGCGTGCGCAAGACCCTCGACCTGCTCGACGACATCGCCGAGAACCGGGCCGACGACTACAGGAAGGTCTGGGAGCATTTCGGCAAGGTGCTGAAGGAAGGCGTCGGTGAGGACCACGCCAACCAGTCGCGCATCGCCAGGCTGCTGCGCTTCCGCTCCACCCAGGCCGACGAGGAAAGCGTCTCCCTGGCCGACTACCTGGGCCGCATGAAGGAAGGCCAGGACAAGATCTACTACCTGACCGCAGACACCCTGGCCGCCGCCCAGGCCAGTCCGCACCTGGAGGTATTCCGCAGGAAGGGGGTCGAGGTGCTGCTGCTCACCGATCGGGTGGACGAATGGCTGGTGTCCAACCTGTTCGAGTTCGACGGCAAATCCCTGGCCTCCGTGGCCAAGGGCCAGGTCGATCTCGCCGCGGTCAAGGCCGAGGGGGATGCCCAAGCGGAAGAAGAGGCGCACTCCGAGGATGCCGCCAAGCCTCTGCTGGAACGGCTGAAGAAGTCGCTGGAAAGCCGCGCCAAGGACGTGCGCGCCAGCCACCGCCTGGTCGAATCCCCCGCCTGCCTGGTGGCCGACGAGGGCGACATGAACGCCAACCTGGCACGTATGCTGAAGCAGATGGGCCAGCAAGTGCCGGACACCCAGCCCATCCTCGAAGTGAACTTGTCCCATCCTTTGCTGCAACGCCTGGAAGGCGAGGACGGTGAACGTTTCGACGAACTCGCCGGCCTGCTCCTGGACCAGGCGGTGCTGCTCGACGGCGGCCAGCTGGCCGACCCGGCCGGCTTCGTCAGACGGGTGAACGGTCTGCTGTTCGGCTGAGGGGCGTGACCGCGGCGGGGCTTCGCGTGTCGCCCCGCCGACCCCGGCCATCCATACCAATGCGTTCGCCGCACCGGCGGACTACAGTAGCCACTTCAGTCAAGAGGAGCCCGACATGCGCAAGTGCTTCGCGTTGCTTTCCGCCCTGCTGTTCAGCCTGGCCGCGCACGCCGGCGGCGACTATCTGGTGGTGAAGACCAAGCAGGGCCGTTTCGAGGATGTGCGCGACGATCTCGTGAACGCCATCGAATCGCGCGGCATCAAGATCAACCATTTCAACCACATCGCCGACATGCTGGAGCGCACGGGCAAGGATCTGGGCGCCACCAAGCGGGTGTACGTGAAAGGCGAACAGGTCGAATTCTGCAAGTCCGACCTGTCGCGCGCGCAGATGGAGGCGGACCCGGGCAACATGGTGTTCTGCCCCTACATCATCTCCGTCTACACCACCCCGGCGGACCCGGCCAGGGTCCACGTGGCCTATCGCCGGCCGCTCGCCCCCGGTGCCGGCGAGGCGACCCGGCAGGCGCTGCGCAACATTGACAAGTTGCTTGCCGAGATCGTCGCCGAAGCGGTGCAGTAGGCGCCCTGAAGTTCAGGCGGCCCGCCCGGACAGTATCTCGGCGTAGAGGGCGGCGTAGGACTTGGCGCTGTGCTCCCAGCTGAAATCGCGGCTCATGCCGGCCAGCATCATCTTTTTCCAGGCGGCCTTGTCGGCGTAGAGATCCAGGGCGCGCTCGACGGCGAGCCAGAGGGCGTGCGGCGTGGCCTCCTCGAAGACGAAACCGGTGACGCCATCCTCGACGGTGTCGCGCAGGCCACCGGTGGCGTGGACGATGGGCGGGGTGCCGTAGCGCAGGCTGTACATCTGGTTGAGGCCGCAGGGTTCGAAGCGGGACGGCATCAGGAAGCTGTCGGCGCCGGCCTCGATGCGGTGCGATAGTCCCTCGTCATAGCCGATGAAGCAGGCCGCGCGGCCGGGGTGGGCGGCGACAGTGGCGCGCACCGCCTGTTCGATGGCCTTGTCGCCGGTGCCCAGCATGACCAGTTGCCCACCGCGGTGGATGATGCCTTCCGCCACCGCCAGCACCAGGTCCAGCCCTTTCTGGTGAGTCATGCGGGCGATGACGCCGAACAGCGGCGCCTCGGCGTCGGCGTCCAGGCCCATTTCCTCTTGCAGTTTCTGCTTGCAGCGCTTCTTGCCGGCGGGCGCGCGCTGCGAATAGGCGCCGGGCAGGTGCAGATCGGAGGAGGGATTCCACTCGCCGCTATCGATGCCGTTGAGGATGCCGCGCAAATCGGCGCCGCGCGCGGTGAGCAGGCCCTGCATGCCCATGCCCAGCGGTTCTTGCCCGATTTCCACGGCATAGCTGGGGGAGACGGTGGTGAGGCGGTCGGCGTAGAAGAGGCCGGCCTTGAGGTAAGAGAGGTTGCCGTAGTACTCCAGCCCGGAGATGGAGAAGCTGTCCGCGGGCAGGTCGAGCTGAGCGAGGCTGTACGGCGGAAAAATCCCCTGGTAGGCCAGGTTGTGCACGGTCATGACGCTGGCGGCGGGACGTCCCAGGTAATGCAGATAGGCCGGCGCCAGGCCGGTCTGCCAGTCGTTGCAGTGGACGATGTCTGCGCGCCATTCCAGCGGCGAATCCGGCGAGGCCAGACGCGCGGCGGTCTGGCTCAGCAGGGCGAAACGCAGGGCGTTGTCCTGGTAATCCTGGCCCTCCGCGTCGGCGTAGGGACCGCCCTGGCGGATGAAGGCGCGTTGTGCGTCGAGCACGTAGAGCGGGGTATCGGAGCCGGGCAGGGTGCCCAGCAACAGGCGGGCGTCGTAGCCGCCCACCATGCCGGAGAGGCGCGCCACCACCACCGCCGTGCCCAGTTTGTCGAGGACGCTCGAGTAACCGGGCAGCAGCATGCGGCAATCCAGGCCGATTTCCCGCAGGGCCGGCGGCAGCGCGCCGGAGACATCGGCCAGGCCGCCGGTCTTGATGAGCGGGGTGGCCTCCGATGTGGCGAAAAGTATGTGCATGACAGGCTATCCCGCGAGCGGACGCGGGGTGGCGGTTTGAAAAACGCAATTATCCGCCAGCCTCGGGCCGCCGGCGCAAAACGGGACGCCTGTCGTCCGTAATTCCTCAGGGTTTGAGGTAAACGTAGCCTTCCCGGGCTTGCAGGCGGCCGATCTCGGCCACTCCGGAGGGTACGACCTGGGCTTCCAGGATGACCGCCTTGTCGTCCAGATTTCGGCCTTTCAGGGTGTTGCGGCAGACGCGGAATTCCACGCCCTTTTCCTTCAGGCCGGCCACCTGGGGCGCGAAGCTACCCTTGTCGTCCTTGGCTTCGTTGAGCAGGAAGTCGATGCCCTTGCCGTGCGTGACCACGACGATCTTGGCCTCGGGGCTGGCGTTCACGTGGTTATCCACGTTGCGCATGGCGATGCGGGCGACGCTGGAATCATTGACGTGGTAAACGACCTTTTCCTGGGGCGTCGAAGCCTGGGCGGCGGGCAGGATCAGGGCGGTGCTCAGCAGGGCGGCGAACAGGGGGATGCGATGCATGGTCTTCTCCATTGGGTGGTTGGGTCATGTGGGGGTAAGGGCCACGGTGATAGGACGCAACAGACGGGCGATGTATTCCATGCCCCGGCATGGAATATTCTGACTACCCATCCCGTCCTAACCTCAATGCCCCACACCGTTTTGCCCGTCTGATGCGCAACCTTTTATCCCTGTTGAACTTTCCCGCCCGTCGCCGGATGGAGGTTCTGCGTCCGCGCCTGCATCGCCTGGCCTATGCCTGGTGCCACGACGCCGCGCTGGCGGACGACCTGGTGCAGGACACCCTTGCCAAGGCGCTGACTCGGAGCGAGCAGCTGCGCGACGAGCAGGCTTTGGAGAGCTGGCTGTTCTCCATCCTCAACAACTGCTGGCGCGACCATCTGCGCGCGCGGCGGGAGTTCGTGGACGTGTCGGAGCTGGATGAAGCCATCTATTCCGAGGAACCGGGCCCGGAGCAGCACTACGCCAGCCGCCAGGCCGTCCAGCGGGTGCGCCGGGCCATCGCGCGCCTGCCCATCGGCCAGCGCCAGGTCATCACCCTGGTGGATATCGAGGAATGCGGCTACGCCGATGTGGCCCGCATCCTGGAGGTGCCGGTGGGGACGATCATGAGCCGTTTGTCGCGGGCCCGGCAGGCCCTGAAACAACATCTCTCGACGGATCAGACCGCGCCGGCCGAGCGCGCCGACGGGCGACCCGTCATCAGGAGGATCAAATGAATGAAGCGGACACGCGCGACGCCGGCGGTATCAGCCCGACCCCGGAATATCTCAACGCCTTCCTCGACGGCGAACTGACCGCCGACGAACGCGCCCAGGTGATGACCCTGCTGGAATCAGACCCCGCCTTCAAGGCGCGCGCCTGCGAAATGCGCACCCTGAAGGAAATGGTCCGGGGTGCCTACGGCGAGGTGCCCGCGGCGCCGGCGCGGACTCGGCGTCCCGCTTTGCACGGCGTTCCCCAGGCCCTGGCGGCGGGCGTGCTGCTGGTCCTGGGCCTGGGCGCGGGCTGGATGGCACGGGACTTCAGCGCCGCCCCGGCCGGCTACGACCGCCTGGCCGGCCTGCCCGACGGCTACCAGGCCATCGCCCTGAGCGAGCGGGTGGATCGCGACAAGGTCATCCTGCACCTGGATTCCGGCGAGCCGGGACGCCTGGCGCAGGTGCTCGACCTGGCCGAGCAACTGCTCGACCGGCAGCCCTCGGCGCGCATCGAGATCGTCGCCAACAGCTATGGCCTGGATCTGTTGCGTGCCGACGTCACGCCCCTGCGCGATCGCATCGAAAACATGGCGCGACGCCACGCCAACCTCAGCTTCGTGGCCTGCGGCCAGACCGTCGCGCGTCTGAAGCGCGAAGGTGTGCGCGTGAATCTGCTGCCGGTGGCCCACACCGCCTCGTCCGCCATCAACGCCATCATGACCCGCATGGGTCAGGGCTGGGTGTACGTCAAGGTCTAGCAGCCTGTCGGACTTTGCGCACAGGTTGGCGGCGCGCGGCGCCGCCCCGGCATACAATGCGCGGCGGCGCCGGCGCTTCAAGATCGGACGCGATCTGCCGATATCCAGACCGGACCATCCGGCGGTCGCCGGATTATTTCCATTCATTGGGGGAGTTGTATGAGTGAAGTGAAGGTAACGAAGACCAAGGTCACCAAGGCGGCGGGCGGCACGCCCGAAAAATCGGTGAAGGCCGCGAAACCGGCATCCGTGAAGGCACCGGAGGCAAAACCCGCGAAGGCCGCGAAGACCACGAAGGTGGAGAAGGCCGCCAAGGCCGAAAAGAGCGACAAGACTGTGAAGGTCGCGAAGGCCCCGGCCGCAGCCAAACCGGGCAAGGCGGCGGTCGCCGAGGCCGCCGCCAGCAAGCCGGCAAAGAAACCCGCCGCCAAGGCGACGGCCAAGCCGGGCACCGCGAAGCCCGCCAGCGGGGGGGCCAGGAAGGCGACCGCGAAGAAGCTCGTCGACAAACCCGCGGCGCCCTCCGCCGAGGAGCGCCAGCGCTGGATCGCCACGGCGGCCTATCACCGTGCCGAAAAACGCGGCTTTGCACCGGGCTACGAGATGCAGGACTGGTTCGACGCCGAGCAGGAAATCGACGCGCTCATCGGCAAGGCCTGACGCGCACCGCGTTCTCAAGAAAACGAAGGGCCGCCCCGAGTTTTCTTGTCCCCCTCGGGGGGCGCTCAGGAGGCGCGAGGCTAATCCGCCTCGCCCTCGAAACCCGCCTGGGCCAGTTCCGCGGCCTTCAGCAGGGCGCGGGCCTTGTTGCGGGTTTCCTGCCATTCGTTCTCGGGCAGCGAGTCGGCGACGATGCCGGCGCCGGCCTGGACGTAGAGCATATTGTCCTTGATCACGGCGGTGCGGATGGCGATGGCCACGTCCATGTCGCCGTTGAAGCCGACGTAGCCGACCGCACCTGCGTAGACGCCGCGCTTGGACGGTTCCAGCTCGTCGATGATCTCCATGGCGCGAATCTTGGGGGCGCCGGAGACAGTGCCGGCGGGGAAGGTGGCGCGCAGCACGTCCATGGCGCTGAGGCCGGGCTTGAGCCGGCCTTCCACGTTGGAGACGATGTGCATGACGTGGGAGTAGCGCTCGATGCTCATGTTCTCGGTGACCTTGACGCTGCCCACCACGGCGACACGGCCGGTGTCGTTGCGGCCCAGGTCCATGAGCTGCACGTGCTCGGCGCGCTCCTTGGGGTCGGCGAGCAGTTCGGCTTCCAGGCGCAGGTCTTCGTCACGGCTGGCGCCGCGCGGCCGGGTGCCGGCGATGGGGCGCACGGTGACGCGCTTGTCTTCGCCCTGGCCTTCCAGGCGTACCAGGATTTCCGGTGACGAGCCCACGACGTGGAAGCCGCCCATGTCGTAATAGAACATGTAGGGCGACGGGTTGAGGCCGCGCAGGGCCCGGTACAGGGACAGGGGATGCGCGGCGAAGGGCCGGCGCATGCGCTGGGACAGCACCACCTGCATGATGTCGCCGTCGAGGATGTATTGCTTGGCGCGGGCCACCGCGGCCTTGAATGCGTCCTCGCCGAATTCCGATTCCGCGTCGTGCACCTCGCCGTTGCCGTCGCGCGGTGGAATGGCCGGTCTGCGCAATTGCTTGGCCAGTTCCGCCAGGCGCCGGTGGGCCTTCAGGTAGGACTGGTCTTCCAGGGGGTCGGCGTAGACGATGAGGGTGAGCTTGCCGGACAGGTTGTCGACCACCGCCAGTTCGTCGGTGAGCATGAGCAGGATGTCCGGGGTGTTGATGCTGTCCGGCTTGTGGGCGCGGGCCAGCTTCTTCTCGATGTAGCGGATCGTGTCGTAGCCGAAGTAGCCGCCCAGGCCGCCGGGGAAGCGGGGCATGCCGGGCACCGGCGCGGCCTTGAAGCGGGCCAGGTATTTCTCGACGAAAGCCAGAGGGTCATCGCAGTTGCATTGCTCCACCGGCAGGCCGTTGGTCTCGATGCTGGCGAAGTGGCCGTGTACCCGCAACACGGTCCTGGCCGGCAGGCCGACGAAGGAATAGCGGCCGAAGCGCTCGCCGCCCACCACCGATTCCAGCAGGTAGGAGTAGGGACCGTTGGCCAGTTTCAGGTAGATCGACAGCGGCGTGTCGAGGTCAGCCGGGAACTGGCGGATGACCGGGATGCGGTTGTAGCCCTGGCGGGCGAGGCTGTTGAACTTGTCTTCGTTGAACATGGGTCAGCACCTTGAAAGCGGGAAACGGGAAAGGGGAAACGGGAAACGTGTGCAGCGGCACCATCGTTTCCCGGCGTTTTCCGCCAAGGTGTTGTGGCAGAGGAGAAATGGGCAAGGGTCCGGTTCACGCGCGCTCAGGCGTTTCCCGTTTCCCCTTTCCCGTTTCCCCAAGATCATTTCCTGACGATCATCCTGGCCGCCTCGGCCAGGGAGGGCACCACCGCGTCCAGGTCGAGCTCGTCCACCGGACGGCCCCGGTTGTAGCCGTAAGGCACGCAGAACACGTGGCAGCCGGCGGCGCGGGCGGCCTGGGTGTCGTTGAGGGAGTCGCCGATGAGCAGCAGGTCGGCGGGTTCGACGCCGAACACCTGGCAGGCGTGCAGCAGGGGCAGGGGGTCCGGCTTCTTCCTCGGCAGGGTGTCGCCGGACAGGATCAGCTCGAAGTAGTCGAACAGGCCGGTGTCCTTCAGCAACGGGTGGGTGAAGCGGGCCGCCTTGTTGGTGATGCAGGCGAGCCGGTAGCCCTCCGCCCGCATCGCCTCCAGCCCGTCCACCACCCCGGGGAAAGGCCGGCTGCGACGGGAGACATGGGCACCGTAGTGCTTCTCGTAGCTGGCCAGGGCCAGTTCGAACAGGGCCGGCTCGGGCTCCGCCTGCATGTCGCGGGTGAGGCAGCGCTTCACCAGGCGGGAAACCCCGTTGCCGATGTAGGTCTTGATCTCGGCCAGATCCACGTGCGGCATGCCCAGCTCGCGCAGCATCGCCTCGGCCGCGTCGGCGAGGTCGCCGGCGGTGTCCAGCAGGGTGCCGTCCAGATCGATGACGACGGCTTTGACGGGGAGGGGAGTTTTCATAGCTTGTAGTCGGTAGCTCGTAGCTGGTAGTTGGTAGCCTGAGTTTCCGCGCCTTCGGCGCGCTGAAAAAGCTACGGGCTACAGGCTACCTGCTACCGGCTGCTCTCTCATACCTTCGCCAACTCCGCGCGCATGGCCGCGACCACGCTGTCGTAGCGGTGCGGGTCGCCGTCCTTGCCGGCGCCGAAGATGGCGGAGCCGGCGACGAAGGTGTCGACGCCGGCACGGGCGACTTCGGCGATGTTGCCGGGGCCGACGCCGCCGTCGATCTCCAGGCGGCAGTTATGGCCGCCGGCGTCGATCATGGCGCGCACCTTCTTGGCCTTGTCGAGCACGTAGGGGATGAATTTCTGGCCGCCGAAGCCGGGGTTCACCGACATCAACAGCACCATGTCGAGCTTCGGCAGGGTGTATTCCAGCACGTCCAGCGGGGTGGCCGGGTTGAACACCAGGCCGGCCTTGCAGCCGGATTCCTTGATCAGGCCGATGGTGCGGTCGATGTGCTCGGAGGCTTCCGGATGGAAGGTGATGTAGGTGGCGCCGGCCTTGGCGAAGTCGGGAATGATGCGGTCCACCGGCTTGACCATCAGGTGGCAGTCGATGGGCGCGGTGACACCGTGTTTTCTCAGCGCTTCGCAGACCAGCGGGCCGATGGTCAGGTTGGGCACGTAGTGGTTGTCCATCACGTCGAAGTGGACGATGTCGGCGCCGGCGGCGAGGACGTTGTCGACCTCCGCGCCCAGCTTGGCGAAGTTGGCGGAGAGGATGGAGGGAGCGATCTGATAGTCGGCCATGATGGTCATCTCGTGGGATGGAAACCCGCGCATTTTACCCGGCCGCCGCGCGCACTGGACAGGCTTGCGTGATTCGTGTGCAATGCCGGGCCAAAGCAGGTTGCGGACAGCAATACCATGGCAGAAGTCAGGAAATATCACATCACGGTTAGCGCCAGGACGAATTTCATTCCCGAGCAGTCCGACGACTCCGCCAACCGCTACGTGTTCTCCTACACCATCACCATCGCCAATACCGGCCAGGTTGCGGCGCAGCTCATTTCCCGCCACTGGCACATCACCGATGCGCATGACAAGGTGCAGGAGGTGCGCGGCCTCGGCGTGGTGGGCGAGCAGCCCTTCCTGAAACCGGGGGAAAGCTTCGAATACACCAGCGGCACCGCCATCGCCACGCCGGTCGGCGCGATGAAGGGCAGCTATCAGATGGTGGCCGAGGATGGCACCGCGTTCGAGGCGGAGATTCCTGAATTCATCCTGGCGGTACCCAGGGTTCTGCATTGAACCCGGATAATCCGTCAGGACGCGCGATGATGGCGAGGCGGTTAGCGAGTGGATCGGCGCACGGGCGACAAGCCCATAGCCGAGCCTATGGGCGCGAAGCACGGGCGTCGAGACGCCGCGAAGCGCCCGCCAGCGCGCGCGTAGGCCTGCAGGGCCGCCTGATGGATTATCCGGGTTGAGCAAGCGGCGCGTACATCCGATGGCCGGCGCGACCGGCCTGCGCGGCGGTATTGCCCTGCTCTGTCTGGTGGCCGGCCTGGCCGGCTGCGCGGCGACGCCGCCCTCGCGGCCGCCGGCGCCAGCAATGCCGCCCTCGCAGCCGGCGCCGCCGGAGGCGGTGGTTCCTCCGGTCGCCGAGCCCGTCCACGTCCCGGTGGTGCCGAGTCCGCCCAGCCCGCCGCCACCCGCCCCGCTTCCCAGCCCGCCTTCCACCCCGGCTGAGCCCGCCAGGCCGGTCGCCAGCGTCATGCCCTGGCTGAAACCGGCGACCTTTACGCAGTTGCCCGGCTGGCGCGAGGACGATCCGGCCCAGGCCTGGCCGGCCCTGCTGCAATCCTGTAACGGCCTGCGCAGCAATCCCGCCTGGCAAGGCGTCTGCCAGGCGGCGGCGCGGCTGCCGGCGACGCCGGACAGCGCCGCGGCGCGGGCCTACTTCGAACAGCTTTTCCAACCCTGGCAGATCCAGCAGGCCGAGGGTGGCGCCGAGGGCCTGGTCACCGGCTATTACGAGCCGCTGCTGCGTGGCAGCCGCGGCTTCAGCGCGAAATACCGCTTCCCCATCCACGCCGCACCGGACGACCTGCTGGTGGTAGACCTTTCCGCCCTCTATCCGGAACTGAAGAGCCTGCGCCTGCGCGGCCGCCTGCAGGGCAACCGCGTGGTGCCCTATTTCAGCCGGGCGGAGATCGAGGCGGGTTCGGCGCCCACGCGCGGCAAGGAACTGGTCTGGGTGGACGATCCCGTGGAACTGTTCTTCCTGCAGGTACAGGGCTCCGGCCGGGTGCAACTGGAGAACGGCGAGGTCCTGCGCATCGGCTATGCCGACCAGAACGGCCACCCCTACCGTTCCATCGGCAAATGGCTGGTGGATCGCGGTGAGCTGACCCTGGACAAGGCTTCCATGCAGAGCATCAAGGAATGGGGCCGGCGCAATCCGGAGCGTCTGCCGGAACTGCTCAACGCCAATCCGAGCTACGTGTTCTTCCGCGAGCTGCCCAATCATCTGTCCGGCCCCCTCGGCGCCCTCGGCGTGCCCCTCAGCGCCGAGCGCAGCATCGCCGTCGATCCGCGCGGCATGCCGCTGGGCGCGCCGGTCTGGCTGGCGACCACGCGGCCTTATTCGAGCGAGCCGCTCAACCGTCTGATGCTGGCGCAGGACACCGGTGGCGCCATCCGCGGCAACGTGCGCGCCGATTTCTTCTGGGGATTCGGTGACGAGGCCGGCCGCCAGGCTGGCGCGATGAAGCAGAAGGGGCGCATGTGGGTGCTGCTGCCCAAAGATTTCCCGGTCAACACTGGGAATGGCGGCAACAGCGTCAACGCGCGCGGCGCCACACCCTGAGATCGCCTTGGTACGCAGCCGGGCGGGACATGCCCCAGGCTAATTCTCCAGCCTGAAGTCGACCCGGATGTACGCCTCGTAGCGCACCGGCCGGCCGTCGCGCAGTGCCGGGTGGAAGCGCGCGTCGCGGAAGGCGTCCAGAGTGGCGCGGTCGAACACGCGCGGCGGCCTCGCCTCCACCACCTCAGCCTCGACCACCCGACCCAGCTCGTCGATACGGACGCGGATCTTCAGGGTGCCCTCGACGTTGCCGCGCCGCGCTTCCTCGGGATAGGCGGGCTCGATGCGGCCGACGGCCTTGGGGTGGGTGTCCACCTGCCGTGCCAGATACCAGGTGTTGTCGATGCCCAGCGGCAGGCTAGGCAGGGGTGAGGCGCCGGGCGGGCCGACCCGGGCTGACGGTGGCGTTTCCTCCCGCGTCTCGACCTCGGTGGCGGCCGCGGGCGCAGGAACGGGCGCAGTGTAGGCAACAGGCGGGGCCGGGGGCACCTGCGCGGGCTGGGCAGGCGGCGCAGGGAGCGTTGGCGCGGGCGTGCTCTCCCGCTCGGCAATGGCCAGCGGAACCGGCGCGGTCGCGACGGGTTCGGCGATCACCGGGGAAGATTCGGCCGGCGCCGGCGTCATGGCGGCCGCGGGCTCGACGCGGGGCGGCTGCAGGCGGGCGCTGATCACCAGCATGCGCGGCCGGTCGGTCGCCGGGCTCGGTTGGATCAGGGCGATGGCAGCGCCATGCAGGCACGCGGACAGCAGCAGCGCGCTCGCCATCGGCGCCGGGCGCCGGTCGCGCGGTTCGTTGGGGGGCGATGCCGTCATGCCGGCAGTATAAAAGGCACCGCCATCGCGTGCCTCGGCGCATGCCGCTGGCGCGGCGAGGCGTTATGCTTGCCCCCTCGTTAACGTGAAAGTCGCGCCAGCGACTCTCGAAGCTCCCCTCGCCCGCAGGCGGGAGAGGGGTTGGGGGTGAGGGAAACGGGCATGATTTTCATGATGCGGGGTGTCTTCTCAAATTCATGCCCGTTCGCGAAGGAGGTTGTCCATGAAGAAGCTGCTCCTCATGCTGGCGGCGCTGGCCGCGCCGCTTGCCGCCGCCGACGTGGTGGTGCGCGAGGTGACCCTGCGCTCCGGCGACGTCGACGTGCCCGTGCAGATCGCCGTGCCGGAAGGCAAGGGGCCGTTCCCGCCGGTGCTGTTCATCCACGCCAAGCGCGGCATCGACGAGAATGAGCGCCGGCATATCCAGGAACTGGCGGGGCAGGGGTTCCTGGTGGTGATGCCGGATTGGCAGAGCGGACGCATGATCGAGCGCTGGCCTTCCGAGCACGATCCCGCCACGGAAGGCGACGTCGAGGCGGCCCTCGACTACCTGCGCGCCCTACCCGAGGCCTGCAAGACGCCGGTGGGCATCGTCGCCCAGTCGCGCGGCCCCTACTACGCCATCCGCCTGGCCGACAAGCGCGGCGCCGACATCTCCGCCATCGTCAGCTACTACGGCCACATGCAGAATCCCAACGCCTCGGAGCCCGACCAGTTGTTCCGCGTCGCGCCCGAGATCACGCGCATCACCACGCCCATGCTGTTCCTGATCGGCGAACAGGATTTCGAACTGCGTCGCATCAACGGCGGGCGCGCTTTCTACGCCCTCTGGGAGCGCGGCGTGCCGGTGGAATACCAGGTCTATCCGCTGGCCCGGCGCGCCTTCGATTTCCGCGCCGACCAGGGTCCGGAGGAGAAGATTGCCGCCCGTCACGCCCGCCAGCGCGCGGAGGCCTGGCTCAAGCGCTGGATCGACGTCGGCCGCTGCCGCTGAGTGCCGGCGCGGCGCGGCGAACGGGCGCTTACTTGGCGACGGTCTGGGAGGTGTTCAGCAAGCCTTCCAGCTTGGTCGCTTCGGCGTAGCCCGGCACCCGCTTGCCGTTGGGAAACAGCATGGCCGGCGTGCCGTCGATGCGCAGACGGGCGGCCAGGGCGATGTTGTCGTCGATGGGGTTCTTGCAGTCGTCCTTGCCGGTCGGCAGCTTGCCGCGCAGCATCAGGTCCAGCCAGGCCTGGCCGCGGTCCTTGCTGCACCACACCAGCCTCGACTTGCGCGGTGCGTCGGGGTGGCTCTCCAGCGGATACATGAAGGTGTAGATGGTGACGTTGTCGAGCTTCACGAACTCCTGCTCGGCCTTGCGGCAATAGGGGCAGTCGGGGTCGGAGAACACCGCCAGCTTGCGCTGGCCGTTGCCGCGCACCACCTTCACCGCCTGTTGCAGCGGCAGGCTGTCCCACTTCACCTCGGTGAGCTTGTCCATGCGCTCCTGCGTCATGTTGCGGCGGCTCTTCACCTCCAGCAGGTCGCCGATCAGCAGGTACTCGCCTTTGTCGTCGGCGTACACCACCATGGGGCCGCGCGGACCCTCCACCACCACTTCCATGAAGCCGGGCGGGCCACTCTTGCTGATGCTGGAGACGCGCAGTTCCGGCGCGAGGGCGCGCACCGCCTGGCGGATTTCGGCCTCGCCGGCGCGCGCGGCGGAGGCGGCGAGCAGACAGAAGGTGGCACAGGCGGCGAACAGACTGGCGTGGCGAGCAAGCATGGGGACTCCGGGAGTGGCAGGGGTTAGAGGATGGCGTGGCGGGTGAGGGCCTGGTTCAGCGGATCGCAGTCGCCGACCAGGTTCATCCCCCAGTTGCGCAGGGTTTGGCTGAGTGTGTCCGGACGCGCGAAAAGTTTCTTCAGGCCTCCGGTGGTGAACTGCATGCCGGCCACGTCCTCCATGCGCCGGGCGGCATAGGCGGTGAGGCGGCCGATCTCGCCGGGGTCGCCGCCGCCGGCGAGCATCTCGGCGAGCAGGCGGGAATCGCGGAAACCGAGGTTGACGCCCTGGCCGGCCAGGGGATGCACGGTGTGGGCGGCGTCGCCCAGCAGCACCAGGCCGGGGCGCACCCATTGCTCGGCGCGGCGGCGCACCAAAGGAAAGCCGGCGGCGGGGGTGATGCACTGGAGTTGTCCCAGCGCGTGGCCGCCGGCCTCGGCCACCTTGCGCGCCAGCGCGTCGCCATCGAGCGCGCGCAATGCCTCGGCATGCTGCGGTGGCGTCGACCAGACCATCGAGATGTGCCGGCCCGGCAGGGGCAGCCAGGCCAGCACGCCGTCGGCGCGGAACCACTGGTAGGCGATGCCGCGATGCGGTTTCTCCGTGGCGTAATTGGCGACCACCCCGACATGCCGGTAATCCTCGGCGCGAATGCCGATGCCGGCCTGAGCGCGCAGCCAGGAATCGGCGCCGTCGGCCGCCACCAGCAGGCGCGCGGACAGGCTGTCGCCGTCTTGCAGATGCAGGCTGTGGCGGCCCTGATCGTGCCAGCTCACCGCCTCGGCGCGGCCTGCGACCAGCCTGACGTTGGCGGCGGCCCGCGCGGCCTGCCAGAGGCTGGCCTGCACGCGGTTGTTCTCGGCGATCCAGGCCAGTTCGGGCAGGCCCGCGTCGAGCGCGTCGAAGGTTAGTCGGCCGCCGGCGTCGCCGTGGATGCGCATCTGCCGCACGGCCTCGGCGCGCACCGATTCGTCCCAGCCGCCCAGCCCTCGCAGCCAGTCGACGTTGCCCGGACTGTAAGCGTAGACGCGGCTGTCCCAGGCCTCGCCGGGCGGTGCGGGGGGGCGCGCTTCCAGCAGGGCGACCGAGTGCGGGCCGCGCGCCAGGGCGCAGGCCAGGGCGGCGCCATTGAGGCCGCCGCCGACGATCAGCACGTCGAAGTGTTCGCGGGCCATCAGCTCGTCTCCGCGGCCGGGGGTCTCACCATGCCTGCGCCCCGAACATCATCTTGCGGGCGAACAGGGTCTTCAGCGGCGGCGCCAGGTCGAGCAGGGCCAGCGCGACGCCACGCGCGTGTCGAGCGACGAAGTGGTCGTTGGAGAAGGCCTCCACCAGCAGGTCGGTCATCAGGCTGCCGCCGGCCACGTCGAGGTGGCGGCTTTGCGCGTAGCGGCGCGCCAGGTCGGCCTCGCCGAGGCGCGCGGGCGGCGTGTCGAGGATGGCCTCGGCCAGCTTCCAGGCGTCCCGCACGCCCAGGTTGAAGCCCTGGCCCGCCACCGGGTGCAGGACGTGGGCGGCATTGCCGATGCGCAGCAGGCGCGGCGAGGTGGAGGGCGCGGCGAGGTGCAGTTTCAGGGGGAAGGCGGCGCGAGGACCGGTCCGGGTGAAACGGCCCTGGCGGTCGCCGAAGGCGGCTTGCAGGCTGGCCAGGAAATCGGCGTCGGAGAGGGCCAGACGGGCCTCGACCTGATCGCCGGGGGTGGTCCACACCAGCGCGTAGCGATGTCCATCCGGAGCGCCCAGCGGCAGCAGGGCGATGGGGCCTTCCGGCGTGAAACGCTCGTAGGCGCGGCCGGCATGCGGACGTTCGCCGTCGACGCTGGCGACCACCGCCGACTGGCCGTAGTCCTTGTCGCGGCGCAGCTCGGCGGGCAGGCTGCCGCCACCCTCGGAAAGCACGACCAGGCCGGCGCTGAGCAGATGCTCGTCGTCGCCGCGCCGGAAGCCGACGGCGCCGTAGCCGGAGGTGGCCCGCACCGAGACGACGCGGGCGCCGGTCAGCAGGGTGGCGCCGCAATCCGGCAGGCGCGCGGCGAGGGCGGCGTAGAGGTCGCCGTATTCCGCGACGTAGCCGAGCGCGGGCACGCCGGCGTCGGCGGCGCGCAGTTCGGCGCGGCCCAGGCCGCCGCGGTGGGAGACGTGGATGCTGTCGATGGCCGTGGCCGCGAGGCCGTCCCAGGCGCCCAGGCGCTCCAGGATCAGGCGCGTGCCCTGCGACAGGGCCAGGGCGCGGGGATCGGCGACCGCGAGGCGCTCGCGGGCTTCGAGCAGCGCCACGGACAGGCCGGAGTCGCGCAGGGCCAGCGCCAGCGACATGCCGACCGGGCCGCCACCGACGATGGCGACATCGACATGACTGAGACCTGAAACGTGCGGCGTGAGGCGGTCAGCGTTCAAGCATGACCTCCTCGATGTCGGCCACCGATTTCGGCGCCGCCGCGGTGAGGACGCGGGGTGCGTCGGCAGTCACGAGGACATCGTCCTCGATGCGGATGCCGAGGTTTTCCAGTTGCGCGGGCACATCCTTGCCGGGACGGAAATACAGGCCGGGTTCGACGGTGAGGGTCATGCCGGGTTCCAGCGCGCGCCAGATCCCGTCGCGCTTGTATTCGCCGGCGTCGTGCACGTCGAGGCCGAGCCAGTGGCCGGTACGGTGCATGTACCAGGGCTTGTAGGCCTCCGCCTCGACGAGGCCGTCGATCTCGCCGGCGAGCAGCTTGAGGTCGACCAGGCCTTGCGTGAGCACGCGCAGGGCGGCCTCGTGCGGGGCGTTGAAGCTGTGGCCCGGCCGCGCCGCGTCGATGGCGGCGGCCTGGGCCGCCAGCACGATTTCGTAGACCTCCTTCTGGACCGCGCCGAAGCGGCCGTTGACCGGGAAGGTGCGGGTAATGTCGGCGGCGTAGCCGTGGTATTCGCCGGCCGCGTCGATGAGCAGCAGGTCGCCGTCGCGCAGCGCCTGATCGTTGCGCACGTAGTGCAACACGCAGGCGTTGGCGCCGCCGGCGACGATGGGGGTGTAGGCCGGCGCCTGGCAGCCGCCGGCGCGCAGGACGCGGGTCAGTTCCGCCTCGATTTCCCATTCCCCCATGCCCGGCCGGCAGGCGCGCATCGCCGCGCGATGGGCGGCGGCGGAGAGGTCGGCGGCGCGTTGCATGAGCTCCACCTCGTGGGTGTCCTTGAGCAGGCGCATGGCGTCGATGAGCACGTGCGCGTCGAGCAGGCTGGCGGGCGCCGTCACGCCGGCGCGCGCCTTGCCGCGCACGGCGTTGATCCAGCCCATGACGCGGGCGTCCCAGGCGGGGTCGGCGCCGAAGGCGTAGCCGACCCGCGCCTCGTTTTCCAGCAGCGACGGCAGGCGCCGGTCCAGTTCCGCGATTGGATAGGCGGCGTCGAAGCCGAAGGTCTCCTTCGCCGCGCGCGGGCCGTAACGGAAGCCGTCCCAGATTTCCCGTTCCTCGTTCTTCTCGCGACAGAACAGGTACTGCCGCGGGCGCTTGCCGGCGACCAGCACCAGTACCGCCTCGGGCTCGGGAAAGCCGCTCAGGTAGTAGAAGTGGCTGTCGAAGCGGTAGGGATAGTGGGCGTCGCGGTTGCGGATCGCTTCCGGCGCCGTGGCCAGGATCAGCACGCCTTCGCCGAGGGTTTTCAGGAGCCGGTTGCGGCGCGCGCGATGGACTTTCAGGTCGGGCTGCATGTCTTCTCCTCGCGCACGCGTGCCTGCGTCAGTTCGCGATCCAGGGCCGCCAGACGCGCGGGCGTGCCGATGTCCTCCCAGCGGCCTTTGAAATGCTCGCCGGTGACGCGGCCCCGTTGCATGGCGGCGATCAGCAGCGGTGCGAGCCTGGCCTTGCTTCCGGCGGGAATGCCGGTGAACAGCTCCGGCCGGTAGCAGCCGATGCCTGAAAAGGTGAGGCGTGTGGCGTGCGGCGCGAGGGGGAGGGTGCTCACCCTGTCGGAGGCGAGCATGAAATCCCCGTCGGGGTGGTGTGGCGGGTTGTCCACCAGCACCAGATGCGCCAGATGCTCCGGGTTCGCGGCCATGTCGGCGAGGACCGGCGCCAGCCGGGCGTAATCGAATTCGGTATAGACGTCACCGTTGCTGACCAGGAAGGGCGCGTCGCCGAGATGCGGCAGGGCGGTGGCGATGCCACCGGCGCTCTCCAGGGGCTCCGGCTCCCGCGACCAGGCGATGCGCACGCCCAGTCCGGCGCCGTCGCCCAGATAGTCCTCGATCTGCTGGCCGAGGTGGGCGTGGTTGATGACCAGTTCGCGAAAGCCGGCCGTCCCAAGGCGCTCGATCTGCCAGACGATGAGCGGCTTGCCGCCCGCCACCAGCAGGGGCTTGGGGGTGTGGTCGGTGAGGGGGCGCATGCGCTCGCCCAGGCCGGCGGCCAGGATCATCGCTTTGGCCGGGTGAGGTGAGAGGGGCGAGGCGTGCGGCGGGGGCATGTCAGAAGCTGTAGCCCACTTGCGCCGACTTGCCCTCGATGGCGTCGAGCAGGCGCAGGAAATCGCCCAGGCCGTTGTAGCGGCCGCAGGCCTGGCGCAGGTAGTGCATGACCAGGGGCATGTTCTTCAGGTAGCCGTCCTTGCCGTCGCGGTGGCAGAGGCGGGCGAAAATGCCCAGCACCTTGATGTGGCGCTGCACGCCCATCCACTCGAAATCCCGGTAGAAGGCGCCGAAGTCCCGATCCACCGGCAGGTCGGCCTGGCGGGCAGCTTCCCAGTAACGCACCAGCCAGTCCAGCACGCGCTCTTCGTTCCACTGGATATAGGCGTCCTTGTAGATGGACACGAGGTCGTAGGTGATGGGGCCGTAGACCGCGTCCTGGAAATCCAGCACGCCCGGGTTGTCCCGCTCGGTGACCATCAGGTTGCGGGAGTGCCAGTCGCGATGCACATAGACCTGGGGCTGGGCCAGATTGTTGGCGAGGATGGCGGCGAAGGTGTTGTCCAGGACTGCCCGCTGCTCCGTGTCCAGTTCCACCCGCAGATGCCTGGCCAGGTACCAGTCCGGGAACAGTTGCAGTTCACGCAGCAGCAGAGCCCGGTCGTATTCCGGCAGTTCCAGGGGGCGGCTGGCGGCCTGGATCCTGATCAGGGCGTTATTGGCGTCGCGGTACAGGCGGTCGGCATTGGCCTCGTCGAGGGCGGCCAGGTAGGTGGTGTCGCCGAAGTCGCTGAGCAGCAGGAAGCCCTCTTCCAGATTTTCCGCCAGGATTTCCGGGGTGTTGGCGCCGGCTTCGCGGAACAGGCGGGCCACGTGCACGTAAGGCCGGCAGTCTTCGTGGTCGGGCGGCGCGTCCATCACCACGTGGCTGCCGGATGCCGTGGTGGCGCGGAAATAGCGACGGAAGCTGGCGTCGGCGGAGGCCGGTTCCAGGCTCAGGAGGGGATCGGGCAGGACGGACTGGATCCATTCCCGCAAACGGGCGAAGCGTTCCAAAGCTATAATCCGGCAGTCAAAAAAGCGCCCAGATTCTAACATTCCACCCATGCAGTCCGCCGTGCCGCCTTTCGCGCGCCCGTTTCTCTTCCTGTGCCTGGCAACGGCCATCGCGGGATGGCATACGGCTACGCTGGCTGCTGTTCCGCCGCTGCTGCTGAAGTCGAGCGGCAAGCTGAGCAGTCCCGCCGTCAAGCCCTTGCCAGCGCCCGGGCCGACCCACCTGGAGGCCGACCACATCGCCGGCCAGGAGGACCGCGAGGTGGTGGCGGAGGGCAAGGTGGTCGTGCGCAATCTGCGCGAGCGCATCGAGGCCGACTGGCTGCGCTACGACCAGGTCGCGGATGAGGTCGAGGCGCGCGGTCGCGTGGTCTACAGCCAGAACCGCGACCGCATCGAGAGCGGCGATCTGCGCCTCAAGCTCGAATCCCGTCTGGGCAGCGCGCGTGCAGTCCGCTACGAGGTCTATGCTCCGGACGGACGGCGTTCGCGCGGTGGCGCCGAGACCCTCAATTTCTCCGGCGTGGATCGCTACGAACTGGAAGACGCCACCTACACCAGCTGTGCCGCCGGCAACGACGACTGGTTGCTTAAAATCCGCGATCTCGACCTCGATTACACCCGCAACGTCGGCACCGCCCGCCACGTCAGGGTCGAGTTCCTGGATGTGCCCATCCTCTATGCGCCGTGGATGGACTTCTCCCTGGACAACAGTCGTAAGTCCGGCTTTTTGGCACCATCCTACGGCGCCTCCGATGAGCGCGGCGTCGAACTGGTGGCGCCGTGGTACTGGAACATCGCGCCCAACCGGGATGCCACACTGTACCCGCGGCTCATGAGCAAACGGGGACTGCAACTCGGCGCGGAATTCCGTTATCTCGAACAAGACCCGGAGCACCAGTACGGTGGCGAACTGCGCTTGGAATACCTTCCCGACGATCGTCAGGCGGAACGTGACCGTTTAAATGTGGTGCTGCGCCACGACCATCGCTTCCGCGGAAGTTGGTCTGGCAGCCTGCACTATGAGCGGGTGTCCGACGACGATTACTTCGCCGACCTGTCCAGCCTGATCAGCCAGACCTCGCGCGTCAACCTGCCGCAGCAGGGCAGCCTGAGCTATGACGGCGGCTGGTGGCGGGCCAGCGGCCTGTACCAGCGCTACCAGACCCTGCAGGACCCGGATGCCCCCGTCACCGAGCCCTACCACCGCGTGCCCCAGCTCCATCTCACGGCGCAGCGACAGGTGCCGGGCCAGACCTGGGCCTGGTTCGACTTCACCGGGGAATACACGCAATTCGACCATCGCGGCGGCGATTTCGTACGAGGTGGCCGCCTGCATGCCTACCCCAGTGTGCGCGTGCCGCTGAAAACCAGCTATGCGACCATCACTCCGCGCCTGGGCTGGCACTACACCCGCTATTTCCTGGATGGGGACACGGTCAATCGCCGCGATGCCGTGGCCACCGCCGCGCCCGCTCAGGGCTATGCCGACGTCAGCCGCGGCTTGCCCGTCTTCAGCCTGGATGCCAACCTCCTGCTGGAGCGCGAATGGTCCCTTGGCGCGGGCAATTTCATCCAGACTCTCGAGCCCCGCCTGTTCTACGTCAACATTCCCTACAAGAACCAGGACCGCATCCCCGTGTTCGACAGCGCGCTCAAGGATTTGTCTCTCGACGAGATGTTCGGCGAGAACAAGTTCACCGGCGTCGATCGCGTCAACGACGCCAAGCAGCTCACCCTGGCCATGACTTCGCGCATCCTCGACCAGGACAACGGTGTCGAGCGTCTGCAGGTCACCCTTGGTCAGGTGCATTACTTCAGGGGTCAGCGCGTCGGCCTGACACCCGTCACGACGGTGAACAGCGCCAACACTTCCGACCTCATCGCTCAGATCGGCGGCCAGCTCACCCGACAGTGGCGCCTGCAATCCGGCGTCCAGTACAGCACGAACGACAGTGACCTGGTCAAAGGCAATGTCGGTGGCGCCTATCGCGACGGTCCTGGGCGCCTGTTCAACATCGATTACCGCTATTACAAGGACCTGATCAACGAAGACAACTCCATCAATCAGCTCGATCTTTCCGCGCAGTGGCCGCTGGCGCCCAAGTGGTACGGTGTCGGCCGTCTGAATTATTCCCTGCGTGACCGCCGCCTGGTGGAAGGCCTGGCCGGCTTCGAATACAACGCCGGTTGCTGGTCGCTGCGAGGCGTGTTGCAGCGTCTGGTGACCACCGAGGCGAAGACGTCCAACGCCTTCTATCTGCAACTTGAGCTGAGGGGGCTCACCAAACTGGGACCGAACCCCCTGGATGTCCTGTCACGGAGTATTTCCGGCTATGCGAAAAGCGATGAATTCGATTTGGCTGATTAAGGCGGCGCTGTGCGCCGGTCTTCTCCTGTGTGGTCCGGCGCGGGCCGCGCCGGTGGAGGTGGACCGCATCGTCGCCGTGGTCAACAGTGGCGTCATCACCGAGATCGAACTGAACCGGCGCGTCGATCAGGTCCTGCGCCAGATGGCAATGCAGAAGACGCAGGCGCCGCCGCGCCGGCAACTGACTCGACAGGTCCTCGAACGCATGATCACCGAGAAGGCCGTCATGCAGATCGCCGAGGACAGCAACATCCGTTTCGACGGCCCGGTGCTGGACCGCGCCATCGCCCGCATCGCCCAGAACAACAACCTCGGCCCCGAGGCGTTCCGCAAGGCCCTGGAGGCCGATGGCGTCGACTTCAGGGCGTTCCGCGAGCAGATTCGCACGGAGATGACCATCTCACGCCTGCGCGAACGCGAGGCGGAGAACAAGGTGGTGGTGACCGACGCGGAAATCGACAACTTCCTCGCCGGCCAGGCCCAGTCGGACCAGCGTAACGAGTACCGGCTGGCGCATATCCTCATCCTTACCCCGGAAGGCGCCAGCCCTGAAAAACTCGGCCAGTTGCGCGCCAAGGCCGCGGCGGCGCTGGCTGAGCTGCGCGGGGGCGCCGATTTTGCGCAGGTTTCGGCGGCCTACTCCGATGCCGAGAACGCCCTGCGGGGAGGCGAATTGGGCTGGCGCAACGAGGGTCAGTTGCCCGAGCTGTTTCTGCGAGCCCTCGTCAACCTGAAGGTCGGCGATGTTTCCGACGTCCTGCGCAGCGGCAATGGCTTCCACGTGTTCAAGCTGCTTGAGAAGCGCGGCCGCGACGCGCAGACGGTGGTGCGGCAGACGCGCGCCCGCCACATCCTGGTGAAAACCAACGAGATCGTCGGTGACGCCGACGCCCGCAACCGGCTGCTGCAACTCAAGGAGCGCATCGAGCACGGCGGCGATTTCTCTGCCCTGGCCAAGCAGCACTCCGACGATCTTTCCGCCAGCCGCGGTGGCGACCTGAACTGGCTCAACCCGGGCGACACCGTGCCACAGTTCGAGCGAGCCATGGACGCTCTGCGCCCGGGCGAGGTCTCCGAGCCCGTGCAGTCGCCCTTCGGCTGGCACCTCATCCAGGTGCAGGAGCGTCGCGACCAGGACGTCACCGAGGAACGCAAGCGCCTGGAGGCGCGCCGCGTGATCCGAGAGCGCAAGACCGAGGAAGCTTTCGAAGACTGGGTGCGTCAGGCCCGCGACCGCGCCTACGTCGAGTATCGCCTGGAGGAATGACGCGCATCGCGTCGTGCGGGACGCCATGTCCACCCTCGAAGCCCGTCTGGACTGGCGCGGCGAGGGGGCGACCCACAGCGACCGCCTGATCATCGACGCCCGCGCCTGCCAGGCCGACGGGCGCTGGCTGCGGGCGGCGGAAGTCCTGCGCGGCGGGCGGGAAGTGGTCGAACTGGATGCGACGCCCTGGGTGCAGCCGCGCGAACTCGATCCCGCCCTGATCCCCGCGCGGCACTGGCGTCTGCCCGTCGCGCCCGTCGCCGGCCGTTTTTATCCGCGTCTCGCTTTCCCCGATCTGGCACAGGGACCGCGCGACCTGCGGCCGGTGCGTCTGCTGGAGGTGGCGGAGGATACCCTGCGGGTGGATGCCAACCATGCCCTGGCCGGCCGCGCGATCACCTTCAGCCTGCGTGCCCACACCGGCGAGGCGGCGCCCGCAACCCGCCTGCAGGAGTTGTTCGACGGCCCCGGCCTGCAGGCGCCGCCCGCCGATGCGGCCGCCGCCTACCTCGGCCTGGACGGCTTCGGCCGCCGCGACGAGAGCGAGGATGGCTTGTTCTACGACAGGCCGCGCCTGGTGCACCACCTCGACGCCGTCTGCCGCCGCGAGATCGCCGGCCTCTACGCACGCTTTCTGCGGCCCGGCCTGTGCGTGCTCGACCTGATGAGCAGTTGGGAGTCGCATCTGCCGGACGAGCCGAGTGATCCGCACGTGGCCGGCCTCGGCATGAACCGCGACGAACTCATGGCCAATCCGCGCCTCAACGAGCGCGTGGTGAAGGATCTCAACCAGCGCGCCGACCTGCCCTGGGGCGACGCGGTCTTCGACCTGGTGCTGTGCACCGCCTCGGTCGAGTACCTGTTGCGCCCGCTCGATGTGTTGCGCGAGGCGCGCCGGGTGCTGCGGCCCGGCGGCGTCTGCGTGCTCGCCTTTTCCGACCGCTGGTTCCCCGACAAGGCCATCCGCGTGTGGAGCGAACTGCATCCCTTCGAGCGCCTGGGCATGGTACTGGGCATGCTGGCGGTCGCCGGCTTCGGCGAGCTGCGCACGCAAAGCCTGCGCGGCCTGAAACGTCCCGAAGACGACAAGTATGCCGCGCAACGCGCCCAGGCCGATCCGCTGTTCGCGGCCTGGGGCGTGGCCTGAGACCGCGCGGGCTGGCGCCGGATCAGGGCGGCGGCAACACCATGTAGCGCAGCCGGGTGGCGCCGGCGGCGTCGCGCTCGACCCAGGCCAGATGCAGGAAACCGGTATCGTCGACGGCGATGGCGGGATCGCCCTGGCGTCCCGGCCCGGAGGCGTCCGCCGGGCTGAAGTCGCCGCCCCAGCCGGCCGCCGTCCGGCGCGTCAGCCAGACATCCGCGCTGCCGTCGCGCTCGTCGTCGAAGGCCACCACCAGGTCGCCGCGCCGGTTGCCGGCCACGGCCGCGTGCCACTGCGCAATGGCGTCGCCGAAGCTGTCCTGCGCCTTGCCATCCTTGCCGTAGCTGGCGCCGCCGTCGTCGCTGAAAGCGGCATAGACGTCGTAGCCCGACAGGAAATCGCGCTTGTCCAGCCACACCGCCGCCAGGCGAGCGCCGAACGCCGCCAGCGCCGGGCGCATGGCGCCGGTACCGCGGCCGAGGCCGGGCGCGGCCTGGCCGCTGGGGTTGGCGCTGACGCGGCGCGGCGGTGCCCAGGCCTGGCCATCGCGGCTATGGCTGGCGAAGATCACGGTATGGCCGAGGCGGCGGTCCTCCCACACCAGCGCCAGGCCGTCCGCCGTCGCCGCCAGGGCTGGAAACGCCTGGTCGTCGCGCGGCGCTGCGGCGTCCACGGGCCGCGCCGGCCCCGGCGACAAGGTCCCGCCGTCGATGCGCAGCGGCGCGCTCCACAGACGGCGCCAGCGACCCTCGGGCGCGGTCCAGACGGCCATCGCCCCCAGGCTGGGGTGATGGGCGACGGCGCCCTGGCCGCCGGCGGGCGCCAGCGCCGCACTGGCGAGGACGCCATCGGCGCCGGCGATGCCGACTCCGACGCCGGCCTCGTCCTCCCAAATGAGCAGGAAACGTCCGTCCGGCAGGGGGCTCAGGGCCGGCTCGAAACACTCGCCGCGGCCGAACGGAAACACGCGGAAGGAGGGCTCGGCGCGAGGTTTCACGCCCAGATGGCAGCGCGGCGCGCCACTCCGGTTGTCTTCCCAGACCAGGCCGACGCGGTCGTCGGAAACCGCCAGGCTGGCGCGGCCGGAGGCCTCCAGATGGATGAACACGGCGGCGTCCCCGGCCATCACGTCGAGCGTCGCCGCGGTGACGATGGGGGAGGCGCAGGCGAGCAGGCCGGCGAGCAGGGCGTGCCTCATGGCCGCCCACCGAGAAATTCCAGCAGGCTCTGCGTGCGGTGATGGCCGCCGCGCACGTAGCGGTCGTAGTCCTGGAAATCCCGCACCGTCTTGTAGCCGGGAATGCGGGCGATGACCTTGCCCTCGGGGCTCATGAAGACGAACAGCGGCGTGGCGTAGGCGCCCAGGCGCACGCCGAGTTCGGCTTCGCTGACGCGCTCGCCGCCGGGCAGGCGGATGCGCCGGCCACCCTCGGCATCGACGTAGATCAGCGCATAGTGTTCGGAAAAAATGCGCCGGATTTCCGCATCGGCGAAGGTGGTGCGGTTGACCTGATCGCACCAGGCGCAGCCGTAGCGCCCGAAATACAGCAGGACGGGCTTGTTCTCCGCCTTCGCCTGGCGCAGACCGGCGTCGTGGTCGAGGAAGGCGTAGCCGGGTGGCGGGTCGGCTCGGGCGGCGGCGGAGAACACCAACGCGACACCGGCGATGAGGGAAAATAGGAATCCACGCATCGGTCTGCTCCGTGATTTTCGCGGCATCTTCCCTCCCACCCCGGCCAAGAGGAATCGCACACATGTACCAATCCGCCCGCATCGGCATCGTCTCCGTCAGCGACCGCGCCAGCACCGGCGTCTACGAGGACAAGGGCTTGCCCGCCCTGAAGGCGTGGCTCGGCGCCGCGCTGCACAATCCCATCGAATTCGTCGAGCGCCTGATTCCCGACGAACAGCCGGTCATCGAGCGGACCCTGATCGAACTGGCCGGACAATGCTGCCTGGTTCTCACCACCGGCGGCACCGGCCCCGCCCCCCGCGACGTGACGCCGGAAGCCACCCTGGCGGTGGCCGACAAGGTGTTGCCCGGCTTCGGCGAACAGATGCGCGCGGTGAGCCTGAAGTACGTGCCCACCGCCATCCTCTCGCGCCAGGTCGGCGTGGTGCGCGGCAGTTGCCTGATCCTCAACCTGCCGGGCCAGCCCAAGGCCATCCAGGAAACCCTCGACGGCGTCTTCGCCGCTGTGCCCTATGGCGTCGATCTGATCGGCGGTCCCTACCTGGAGACGCGGGAGGAGGTGGTGAAGGCGTTTCGCCCGAAATCGGCGCGGAGAGAGTGACATGCCGGCCCGGCCATCGCGTCACTGGTTCGGCCCCCTTCTGGCCGGGGGACTCTGTCTGGGCACCGGCTACCTCGCTTTCGCGCTGGTCGGCTCGGAGGTGGCGCCGGCGATCTTCTGGCCGCCCGCCGGCATCGCCCTGGGGGCCGCCCTGGTCTGGGGCTGGCGAGTGCTGCCCTGGGTTCTTCTGGGTACCGCGGTGGCCGCCGTGTTGTGGCAAGCGCACTGGCAAGGCGCGTTGTTGCTGGGGCTGGCCGCGTCGGTCCAGGCCGTGGTCGGTGCCGCGCTGCTGCGCCGCCTCGGTTTCCCCGGCAGACTGGCCAAACTGGCCGATCTGCTCAAACTGTTCGTCGCCGGTGGACTTCTTGCCGGGCTGGCCGCGTCGGCGCCCACCTATTTCGCGCTGAGCGGCACGGACTGGTTCTGGGAAGCCTCAACCCTGCGCGCCGCGGTCGCTGTGGGATTCTCGCATCTGTTGGGGACGATGGTCTTCGCGCCTCTCCTCATCTGCCGTCCGACGGCGGATTGTCCGCGCCCCCTGGGCCACGCCTGGGAGGCGCCGGCGGCCCTGTTATTCCTGCTGCTGTCCGCTCTGGTCTTGGCCCATCCCAGCCTGCTGGGCCAGCCGCCGGGTGTGTTTCGACCGTATCCCCTGCTGCCCATCCTACTCTGGCTGGCCTTGCGCGCGAGGCCCTGGGATACCGCGCTGGGCATCGCGACGGTTTATGCCGTGGCCGCCTCCAGCATCCGCTGGGGCGCGGACAGCCTGTTCCTGCTGTTGCCGGATGAAAAGCTGTTTCCGATTCACGGCTTTGTCTTTGTCCTGGCCCTGACTTTCATGGCGCTGGCCGTGCTCATGCTGTCGCGCGCGCTCGCCGAGAACGCCCTGCGCGCCAGTGAAGCGCGGCTGCGCAACGTCATCGGTCTGATCCGCAACTGCTTGTGGGAAACCGACGCCGAGGGGCGCTTCGCGTTTCTCGACAGCCATGTCGAATCGGTCTTCGCCCTGTCCGCCAAGTCCATGCTCGGACGCCGCCCCGAGGAGATCTGGCCGGAAACCCTGGGGCCGACCCTGGCCAGGCTGTTCCGCGACACCCTCGATCGGGGCGAAGCGCGCTGCGAATCCCATTCCTACCGCCAGCCTGACGGCGCAATCGCCTACCTGGAAACCAATTGTGCGCCTTTGCGCGACGGCGAAGGCCGCCATCTGGGCTGGCAGGGCATCACCCGCGAGGTCAGCGAGCGGGTGCGCATCGCCCGCGATCTGGAGGAGAGCCTGCAACGCTTTCGCCAGCTCGCCGCCAACATCCAGGAAGTGTTCTGGATCGTCGAAAACGGAACCCGATTCGTCTACGTCAGCCCGCAGTGCATGGAGGTAATAGGCATCGAGCCCGCCCGTCTGGACGCCGACCCTCTGGCCTGGAGGAGTGTGGTGCATCCCGCCGATCTCGGGGCTGTCGACGAGGCATGGAGGAAGATGTGCGCGGGAGAGCCGGTCGACCTGGAGTTCCGGATCCTTCACCCGAGCAAGCGGGAACGCTGGGTATGGGCACGCGCGATGCCTTTCGATGACCCGCGCGGTGCGCGCATGAGCGCTGGCATCCTGGAGGATGCCACCGAGCGCAAGCGGGCCGAACGCGCCCATCTCGAACAGGCTTTGGCCTACAAGGACGTGCTCATCCGCGAGGTGCACCACCGCATCAAGAACAACCTGCAGACCGTGGTCGGCCTGCTGCGGCGGGAGGCGGGCAAGCACCCCGAGGCCACGGATGCCATCGAGGCGGCCATCGCCCAGGTGCAGTCGGTGGCGGTGGTGCATGGCCTGCATGGGCGTCTGGCGCAACCCACCATCATGTTGTGCGAGCTGTTGCCGGCCATCGTCGACAGCACCGCGGCCCTCTCCGGCGTAACCATCGCGTTGGACGGTCCGCGCGAAGGCTGCGGCGAACTGGTGATTCTCGATAGCGAAACCGTGGCGGTGGCCCTCATCCTCAACGAACTGATCAGCAATGCCGTCAAGCACGCCGCACCCGGGTCCGACGGGCCGCCCGCCGCCCAGCACACGCGCGTGAGCATGCGGAGGGACGGGCACGCGGCAAGGGTGCGCATCGTCAATCCCGGCGCTCTGCCGGCGGGCTTCGATTTCCGGCGGGGCAGGGGACTAGGCACCGGCCTCGGTTTGGTACGCGCCCTGCGGCCGGATCCGGGCATGGAAATCGCCTTTCGCCAGGACGGCGCGAGGGTGGAGGTGGAAGTGCTGATCCGCGAACCCGTGCTGTATGCCGCCCGCACGGATCAACTCGAATTCTCCGGGTCCAAGCGGGATGTTCCGGGCGCTTCTCCAGGATAATTCTGTTCGAATTGCCTTAATATGGATGCGCCAAACCCGCTTTGGCTTGCGGCAGGCCTCACCGGCAACAGCCCCCGCCTCCGCCCTCGCCGCCCAGCTTTCGCGGCGTCCGAACCCCGGGCCCACTCCATGCCTTGTCAGTAGACGCGACATCCCGGTTCAATCCGGGTTGGTCGGAACCGTGGCGCGCAAAGCCGGATAGCTCCGGTTTTGGCCTAGGATGAAATCGGGAGAAATCTCCCGAGAAGGTTTGCATATGGTGTCGAAACACATACTGATCGTGGATGACGACCGCGTCATCCTCACCATTCTCGCGGAAGGGCTGCGTGATCTGGGCTATGAGGTGTCCACCGCGGTTACCGGAGCGGCGGCCCTGGAACTCGTGAAGCACAATGCCCCGGACCTGGCGGTGCTGGACATGCGCATGCCGGAGATGTCCGGTATCGAGGTGGCGCTGGCCTTGAACGAGATGGGCCGCGTGCCCTTCGTCTTCCTCTCGGCATTCGGCGACGACCGCGTGGTACGCGAGGCGGCGGAGGCCGGTGCGCTCGGCTATCTGGTCAAGCCGGTGGACATTCCGCAACTGGTGCCCTTCATCGAGGCCGCCATGGCGCGCGGCCTGGAAATCGACCGGCTGCGCGCCACCGCCGAACAACTCGAACAGGCCTTGCGCATCGAGCAGAAAACCCGCACTGCGGTAGGCATCATCATGGAGCGCAAGGGCCTGGATCGCCAGGAGGCTTTCGATCTATTGCGCGCTCGGGCGCGCTCGCGACGCCGCAAGATCGCCGAAGTGGCCGACGAGTTGATCACGGCCGTCGAGGACATGAACCAGACCCTGCGCGCGCCCTGAATGCGCAAAGGCGACGGTGCGCATACCCCTAACTTTCATGTAGTGGGCAAACCACGCCCCTGATGATCAAAAACCATGTGCATTGAGACCGTAGGGTGGATGCGCTTCGCTTATTCACCCTACCGCTGACCCTGGGCGGGCGGCAGTGCGTATATCCCTAAAGTTTTGTAGAGTATCGCCGTATATCCAGAAGCACCGGTGGTTAAAACCACCAGATCACGCGAGGAGTGGTCCCTCCCGAGTTTCCGGGCCGTATCCCGCCACCGCCGACCTTCCGCGGTGAATTCCCAGTAGTGGGCCCAATTTCCGCCCTGTTCAGCCATGTAGTCGCGGAGGAAAGTTCCGGCCATGCCGGCATGGACATCCGCCGCTGCCTTATCGCAGGTCGGAGATTGGGATGCATGAACATGCGATCAGCATGACACCGGAAGGCGAGCTGCGCATCAAGGTGGGGCGCGACTTCGACCTGGCCGAGGCGTTGCGTTGCATGCGCCTGTGCCCGCATCGGCAGGGCGGACTGGCGCGGCGGGCGATCTTCGACCTGCTCGGCACGCGCCGCATCGAGACCGCCGGCCTGGGTTTCATGCTCATGGCTCTGGAGCGTTCCCGGCTCACCCGGGAGAACGCAGTCATCCTCTACGACCACGAGATCGGCCGGCTGTTCCGGTTCGCCCATTTCGAGCGCAAGTCCCAACTGGTTCGCCCTGCCGGATCGGCGCAAGCGATGGCGCGGGCGGGCGCCTCGGCCGGAGAGCGCGGGGTTCGGATCCAGAGAGCGTGAGAGCATGAGCAAGGACGACAGGCGGCTGGCGCCGCCGGCGAACGACGAGATGCCGGAGCGGGAATGCGCGCGGATGCTCCCCGACGCCGAGAGGTTGCTGGTGCTCGACCGGGCCTTCGAGTGCAACCCAATGGCGATCATGGTCACCGGCCGGGACAACCGCATCATCGCGGTCAACCGCAGCTTCACGCGCCTGACCGGATACGCCGCCGACGAGGCCCTGGGCCGGCAGCCATCCATGCTGAAGTCGGGCCTGCACAACCCCGAGTTCTACAAGGCGATGTGGGACACGCTGCACGCCATCGGCGAGTGGTCCGGGGAAATCTGGGACCGGCGCAAGGACGGCAGCCACTATCCGAAATGGCTGGACATCAGCGTGGTGCGGGATGGTCCCGGCGGGCCGGTCAGCCATTACGTGGCCTTCTTCAAGGATATTTCCGCCAACAAGGTGGTGGAGGAACGCATCCGTTTGCTCGCCTACCACGATCCGCTCACCGGCCTGCCCAACCGCCTGTTGCTGATGGACCGCCTCACCCACGCGCTGGCATCGGCGAAGCGCCGCCAGGCCCTGGTGGCGGTGCTGTTCATCGACCTCGATCACTTCAAGAACGTCAACGATTCTCTGGGCCACGCGGTCGGCGACAAGCTGCTCTGGGAAATCGCGCATCGTCTGAACACTTGCGTGCGCGAGGAGGACACCGTCGCGCGCCTGGGTGGCGACGAGTTCGTCGTCGTGTTGGAAAGTTTACAGGACCGCGAGGACGCCGAACACATCGCCAACAAGGTCCACCGGGCGTTCGAGCGCCCCATCCAGGTCGAAGGCCGCGTCCTGCACGCCACCGCCAGCATCGGCATCGCCGTGCATCCGCAGGATGGCGACAGCGCCGAGACGCTGATGCAGAACGCCGACACCGCCATGTACCAGGCCAAGGCGTTCGGACGCGACAACTGCCAGTTCTTCGCGCCCTTCATGAGCGATCGCGTACGCGAGCGGCTGGACCTGGAAAACACCCTGCGCCACGCCCTGGAACGGGACGAGTTCGAACTGTATTACCAGCCCATCGTCGATTTGCGCACCGACGAGGTGGTCTGCGCCGAGGCCCTGATCCGCTGGAGGCATCCCGACCAGGGTCTGATCCCGCCGGACAGGTTCATCCCCATCGCCGAGGAAACCGGCTGCATCGTCCAGATCGGCGATTGGGTGATCGACCAGGCCTGCCGCATCCACGCCGCCTGGCGGGCGCGGGGCATGCGGCCGCCGCGCATGGCGGTGAACGTGTCGCCGCGCCAGTTCCGGCAACCGGGCTTGGCCGACCGCATCCGCCGCAGCCTCGACAGGCATGGCGTCGAAGCCGCGCAAATCGACATCGAATTGACCGAGAACGCCCTCATGGATCATCCGGATATGGCCGCGCGCATCCTCGGGGATCTGAAGGCCATGGGCCTGGGCATCGTCGTCGACGACTTCGGCACCGGCTATTCCTCGCTCGCCTATCTGAAGACCTTCCCCATCGACAAGCTGAAGATCGACCGTTCCTTCGTGCGGGATCTGCTCACCGACAACAGCGACCGCGAAATCACCCTGGCGGTGATCGCCCTGTCCCACAATCTGGGCCTCAAGGTGGTGGCCGAGGGGGTCGAACATCCGCGGCAACTGGAGTTCCTCAAGCGCCATCACTGCGACCGCGCGCAGGGCTATTTCTACAGCCAGCCCGTTCCGGCCGGGGAATTCCTCGATTTCCTGCGCGAATACCGCGAGCGTCCGCCCGCGTGATCAAGCCAGCAGCCGCTGGATGACCGCCCCCGCCAGCATCAGCCCGAACAGCGGTGGCAGATAGGAGAGGGTGCCGTTGACCGCGCGCGCGCGGCCCTGGCTCACCGGCTCGGGCGGGCGCGGCGGCCGCGCCGGTTCGTCCGACCACACCACCAGCACGCCGCGTTCGATGCCGCGCCGGCGCAGGCGCTTGCGCACCAGCCGGGCGAAGGGATCGACCTCCGTTTCCGACAGGTCGGACAGCCTCACCCGCGTCACGTCCAGGCGGTTGCCCGCGCCCATGCTGGCCGCCACCGGCAGGCCGCGGCTGTGGGCCTCGGCGATGAGCGCCACCTTGCAGTTGAGGGAATCGATGCAGTCGATGACGTAATCGGCGTCCGCGGGCAGCAGGGCGGGGATGTTGTCGGGAGTGAGGAAATCGGTGATCAGGGTGAGGCGGCAGTCCGGGTGGATGTCGCGGATGCGCTCCGCCATCACATCCGCCTTGGGGCGGCCCACGGTGGACAACAGGGCGGGCAACTGGCGGTTGATGTTGGATTCCGCCACGCGGTCCATGTCGGCCAGGGTGAGGCGGCCCACTCCCGCCCGCGCCAGCGCCTCCGCGCACCAGGAGCCGACGCCGCCGAGGCCGGCGAGAAACACGTGGCTGCCGGCGAGTCGCTCGAGTCCCTGCGCGCCGATGAGAATTTCGCTGCGCGCGAACCGCGCCGGCACATTCATCGCCAGACCGGCAACAGACTGGCGGCGATGCCGGCGAACACCGCCGCGCCGAACCAGTTGTTGTGCAGGAAGGCCTTGAAGCATCTGGCCGGTTCCCGCCCGCGGATCAGGGTGTAGTGGTAGCCGGCGACGCCGGCGGCGGCGGCCAGGCCGAGATAGAAGGGCCAGCCCAGATGCAGTTTCCAGCCGACCACGGCGAGCAGCCCCAGGGCTATTCCGTAGCAGAGCATGACCGCGAGGACGTCGAAGCGACCGAAGGTGATGGCTGAGGTTTTGATGCCGATCTTGAGGTCGTCGGCGCGGTCCACCATGGCGTATTCGGTGTCGTAGGCGATCGCCCAGAACACGTTCGCCGCCATCAGCCACCAGGCGATGGGCGGCACCGCGTCGAGATGCGCGGCGAAGCTCATGGGGATGCCGAAGCCGAAGGCGATGCCCAGGTAGGCCTGGGGAATGGCGAAGAAGCGCTTGGTGAAGGGATAGCTGGCGGCGAGGAAGGCGGCGGCGAAGGAAAGCTGGATGAGCAGGCTGTTGCCCAGCGGCAGGATCATCAGGAAAGCCAGCAGGGCCAGCGTCGCCGCCAGGATCAGGGCCTCCTTCTCGCTGACGCGGCCGGCGGTGAGGGGGCGATTCTTCGTGCGTTCGACATGGCGGTCGAAGTTCCGGTCGGCGTAGTCGTTGATGACGCAGCCGGCGGAGCGCATCAGCACCACGCCGAGGGCGAATATCCAGAACACCATGGGGTCCGGCGAGCCGGCGCTGGACAGCCACAGCCCCCACAGGGTGGGCCAGGCCAGCAGCAGGATGCCGATGGGCTTGTCCAGCCGCATCAGCTTCTCGTACTCGGTGAGTCGGTCGCGCAGGTTCATCGCAGCAGCAGGGTGGTGGGCAGGAAGACTTCGGTGACCAGGATGGGGTGATCCTCCAGGGTGAAGCGCGATCGCCTCGCCCACAGCGCGCGCGGCGCTTCGGCGAGATGGCGGACGGCGCCGCGATAGAGCGGGTGGCGCCGGTCCACGCGCTTGTATTCGAGGGCATGGCGGCCGACGCGGGGATTGCTGAACAGCGCCTCGCCCAGGGGGCGGTTGCCCAGCCCGGTCAGCGCCGCCCACGGGCCAACCAGGCCGCTGAAGGGAATCACGCTGTGGGCGAATACCAGAGGCGTGTCGGCATTCAACAGCAACACCTCGCGGATCACCGCGTTGCGTCCCGGCGCCAGGCCCAGGGCGGCGTATTCGTCGCGGTGCGGCATGGCCGTGCCCTGAACCAGTCGCCGCACGCGAAAGGCGGGCGCCAGGCGCCGCAGGCGCCGGGTCAGGGAGCCGTGGTCGGTGAGCCAGTGCCGCCAGGGGCCCGCCAGCCAGGCTGAAGCCAGCCACTCCGTCGTCATGCCGGTATCGTCGCGAAAAAAAGAGATTATGCCCGCAGGTAGTCGAGTCCGCGCGGCAACCAGCGTCGCAGATGGCGGTGGACGGTATCCATGTCGCGGTCCAGCAGATCGCCCGCCGCGGCGCGGGCCATCTCCAGCAGGTCGAAATCCATCTCCAGGTCGGCGAAGCGCAGCATGGGCACGCCGCTCTGGCGGGCACCCAGGAATTCGCCGGGGCCGCGCAGCCGCAGATCCTCGCGGGCGATGGCGAAGCCGTCGGCGTTTTCCTTGATGACGCGCAGGCGCTGTTTGGCGATGTCTGTCAGCGCCTCGCCATACATCAGCACACAGGTGGATTCGCGCGCGCCGCGGCCGACGCGGCCGCGCAACTGGTGCAACTGGGCGAGGCCATAGCGCTCCGCGTGCTCGATCACCATGAGGCCGGCGTTGGCCACGTCGACGCCCACTTCGATGACCGTGGTGGCCACCAACAAATGCAAACCGCCGGCCTTGAACGCGGCCATCACGGCCGCCTTGTCCTCCGCCTTCATGCGCCCGTGCACCAGGCCGATGGCCAGTTCGGGCAGCAGGGTGGACAGCTCCGCGTGGCTTTCCTGGGCCGCGCGCAGTTGCAGCTTTTCCGATTCCTCGACCAGCGGGCACACCCAGTAGGCCTGGCCGCCGCTCCGGCAGTAGTCGCGCAGGCGCGCCACCACCTCGTCGCGGCGGGCGTGCGACACCACCTTGGTGGCGATGGGCGTGCGCCCCGGCGGCAGTTCGTCGATGACCGACACGTCCAGGTCGGCGTAGTAGCTCATGGCCAGGGAGCGGGGGATGGGGGTGGCGGACATCATCAGCAGGTGGGGGGTATGGTCGCCGGCGGCAGAGGCGAGTTGCCCCTTCTCGCGCAGCGCCAGGCGCTGGGCGACGCCGAAACGGTGCTGCTCGTCGACGATGGCCAGGGCGAGGTCGCGGAACACGACGCCGGTCTGGAACAGGGCGTGGGTGCCCACCGCGACGCGGGCACGGCCCTCGGCGAGGTCGGCGAGAGCCTGCCGTTTCGCCTTGCCCTTGCTGGCGGCGCTGAGGGCGAGCACGGGCAGGCCGAGCGGCTGCAGCCATTCACGGAACTTGAGGAACAACTGCTCGGCGAGGATTTCCGTGGGCGCCATCACCGCCACCTGGGCGCCCGCGGCGAGGGCCGGCAGGGTGGCCAGGGCCGCCACCAGGGTCTTGCCGCTGCCGACGTCGCCCTGCAACAGGCGGTTCATGGGGTGGGAGAGGGCCAGATCGCGGCGGATTTCGTCGAGCGCGCGGGTCTGGGCGGCGGTGAGACGGAAGGGCAGGGCGGCCAGTAGCCGCTCGCCGAGGCCGCCGTCGCCGCTTAGCGGGCGGGCGGCGTGCTCGTGGCGCCGGCGCGCGGCCAGGCGCAGGGAGAGTTGCTGGGCGAGCAATTCGTCGAACTTGACGCGGCGCCAGGCTGGCTCTTGCCGGCTTTCCAGCAGCGCCGGGTCAGCATCGGCGGGCGGCGCGTGCAGGGTTTCCAGCGCGGCGCGGAAGGGTGGCAGGCCGAGGGAGTGGAGCATGGCGGCCGGCAGGCTGTCGTCCAGGTCCGCGTGTTCCAGGGCGGCGGTCACCGCCTTGCGGATGGCGTGCTGGGACAAGCCGGCGACGGTGGGGTAGACCGGTGTCAGGCGGTCCGGCAGGGGGGTGTTCTCGCCGACCACGCGCAGGAACGGGTGCACCATTTCGGCGCCGAAGAAGCCGGGCCGCACCTCGCCCAGCAGGCGCACGCGCACACCGGGCCGCAATTGCGCGACCTGGCTGGGATAGAAATGCAGCAGACGGAAGAACAGGCGGTCGCCGTTCTCTTCGATCTCGGCCACCAGTTGGCGCCGCGGCCGCGTCTGCACCTCGGCGTGGCGCACGCAGCCCTCGACCTGGACGTGGGCGCCCGGACGCGCTTCGGCCAGGGGGGTCAGGCGGGTCTCGTCCAGATAGCGCAGGGGCAGGTGCAGGATCAGGTCGCTGACCTGATCCAGGCCCAGCCGGCGGGCGACCGCATCGGGGGATTGCGCGCCGGCCATGCGGGGTCAGCGTCCGCGAGCCATCGCGGGGAAACGGGCCGGGCGCGACTCAGCCCAGCACCAGGACACCGTCCGCCTCGACCTCGGCGCCCCTGGGCAGGGAGGCGACGCCCACGGCGGCGCGGGCGGGATAGGGCTGGCTGAAGTACTGGGCCATGATTTCGTTGACCTTGCAGAAATGCGACAGGTCGGTGAGATAGATGTTCAGCTTCACCACGTCGGCAAGGCTGCCGCCGGCCGCCGTTGCCACCGCGCGCAGGTTCCTGAACACCTGGTGGATTTGCGTCTCGACGCCTTGCACCAGTTCCATGCTGGCGGGGTCGAGGCCGATCTGGCCGGAAAGGTACACCGTGTCGCCGATCTTGACGGCCTGGGAATAGGTGCCGATGGCCTGGGGCGCGTCGGCGGTGGAGATGATGGTCTTGTGCACGCTGGCTCCGTTCGTTGCGGGGTATGCCACGCCGCGCCGCCGCCGCGTTGAATCGATACGTCCGCGGTTTACAATGCGCGACCCAGTGGAAGCGTGGCCGAGCGGTTTAAGGCACCGGTCTTGAAAACCGGCGATGGGAGACCATCCGTGAGTTCGAATCTCACCGCTTCCGCCACGGCTTCGCCGCGTCAGTCTAACGTCTCGACGCCGCCCCGCAAGCGCGGACGAAAAAAACGCGGGCAGCGCCCGCGTCTTCGGCCGGGACTCCGGTCAGAGGCTCAGAATCCACTTGGCCAGGGCGGCGGCGTCGGCCTGGGCCTTCGGCTGCGGCGGCATCGGCACCTTGCCGTACTTGTTCTTGCTGCCCTTGACGATGGCCTCGGCCACCGCTTTCTCGGCATCCTTCTGGCCCTTGTTCTTGGCGGCAATGTCCTTCCAGGTCGGGCCCATCATCTTCTTGTCCATGGCGTGGCAGGTGTTGCACTTGTGTTGCGCGGCGAGATCGGCGCTGGCGAGGGCAGTGCCGGAAACACCGAGGGTGGCGGCAAGGGCGAGGGCGGTCAGGGTTTTCATGGGTTTCCTTCCATTGTGGGTGAGTGAATCGGTGGCCTAGGGTATATAAGAATGCGCTGATGGGGTAATGACCAAGGTCAAGACGGGCTTGGCGCCAGTCCCGGCGGCTCTTACCACTGCACCACGTGGACGTTGTTCAGCCCCCGGCCGAGAAAGCGCTCGCCGATGGTCTGGAAGCGCAGGGGCACGTCGGTGACCCAGAAGTGGTAGGTCGGCGGGGTCCGCTCCGGGTTGCTCAGGTCGCGCTGGGCAAGCAGGGCGGCGGTCTGTTCCGCCATGGCCTCGGCGGAGTCGACCAGGGCCACTTCGGGGCCGACCACATCCCGCAGCAGCGGCTTGAGCAGGGGGTAGTGGGTGCAGCCCAGCACCAGGCTGTCGACGTTCTCGGCCAGCACCGGCTTCAGGTATTCCTGGGCGGTGAGGCGGGTGACCGGGTGATCCAGCCAGCCTTCCTCGACCAGGGGCACGAACAGGGCGCAGGCCTGAGAGGTGAGGCGCGCTTCCGGGTCGATGCTGTGGATGGCGCGGGCGTAGGCGTTGCTGTTGATGGTGGTGGGAGTGCCGATGACGCCGATGCGCTTGCTCCGGCTGGCGGCCAGGGCCGATACCGCGCCGGCATCGATGACGTCCAGTACCGGCGTCGGCGAGAGGTCGCGCACCAGTTGCGCGGCGACGGCGGCCATGGTGTTGCAGGCGATGATAAGCAGCTTGACCCGCTTCTCCAGCAGGAATTCGGCGATCTGCGTGGTGTAGTGGGCGATGGTCTGCACCGACTTGACGCCGTAGGGCACGCGCGCGGTATCGCCGAAATAATGGATGGATTCGAAGGGCAGCCGCTCCATGAGGGCGCGCACCACGGTGAGGCCGCCGACGCCGGAGTCGAACACGCCGATGGCGCCGCGGGGGTCGAGATGTTCGCTCATGCCAGGCAACGTTGTTGGGAAAGCGCCCATTGTAAATGCTCCCGCACCAGGACCGAGGGATGGTCGGCGCGGGCTTCCAGGGCGCGGACCACGGCGGCGGAGGGCGGAGCGTTGCCCAGCGCCACGGCGAGGTTGCGCAGCCAGCGCTCATGACCGATGCGGCGGATGGCCGAGCCTGCGAATCGGGCCAGGAATTCCGCCTCGCTCCAGGCGAACAGTTCCATCAGGCTGACGGTGTCGAGGCCGTTGCGGGGCTGGAAATCGGGCAGTCCGCCGGGACGGGCGAAGCGGTTCCAGGGGCAGGCCAGTTGGCAGTCGTCGCAGCCGTAGACGCGGTTGCCCAGGAGGGGGCGCAACTCCAGTGGAATCGCACCCTGGTGTTCGATGGTGAGATAGGAGATGCAGCGGCGGGCATCCAGCAGATAAGGGGCCAGGATGGCGCGGGTCGGGCAGATGTCGATGCAGGCCTGGCAACTGCCGCAGTGGCCGCTCTCGGGAGGATCGGGCGGGAAGGGCAGGTCGGTGTAGAGCTCGCCCAGGAAGAACCAGGAGCCTTGCCGGGTCAGCAGCAGGGTGTGCTTGCCCTTCCAGCCCAGGCCCGCCTTCGCGGCCAGCGCCACTTCCATCACCGGCGCGCTGTCGGCGAAGGGACGGTAGGCGAAGGGGCCGATGGCGTCGGCGATGCGCTCCGCCAGTTTGCGCAGACGCTCGCGCATCGGCTTGTGGTAGTCGCGGCCCAGCGCGTAGCGGGAGACGTAGGCGCGTTCGCCGTCGGCGAGATTGGCCCACGCCTCGGCGGCCTCGGGCAGGTAGTCGAGGCGGGCGCTGAGGATGCTGAGCGTGCCCGGCACCAGTTCGGCGGGGCGGGCGCGGGTCGCGCCGTGGCGCGCCATATAATGCATGTCGCCGTGATAACCCGAGGCCAGCCAGTGCATGAGCTCCTGTTCCGCTTCCGCCAGTTCGACGGCGGCGAAGCCCACCGACGACAGGCCGAGTTCGCGTCCCCAGGCGCGGATGGCGGGTTTCAGGGCTTCCAGTTCGGCGGGGCCGGGCTTCTGCGACATCGGCGGATGATAGCGTGAGCGCCGTCTTCCGCCTGGGCCTGCCCGACGAAGCCGCCACCCTGGAACTGGGCGCTCGCCTGGCTGGTGCGCTGGCGCCCGGCCTGGCGATCTGGCTGCGCGGCGACCTGGGGGCGGGCAAGACCACCCTGACGCGCGGGCTGTTGCGGGAACTGGGTTTTACTGGGCGCGTCAAGAGTCCGACCTATACTCTGGTTGAACTTTATAGTTTTCCGAGGTTTAATCTCTATCACTTTGATTTGTATCGCTTTGCAGACCCGGATGAATGGGAAGACGCGGGCTTCCGCGAATACTTCAATCCCGGCAGTGTCTGCCTGGTGGAATGGCCGGACAAAGGCGGTGGTTTGTTGCCCGCGCCGGATGTGGTGGTTGGCCTGGACTTTTGCGAGGGAACGGATGGTCGCTCGGTGCGCATCGAGGGGTACACGGAGGCCGGCACGGCATGCATTGCTCGGCTGAACGCTTCGCCGGTCTGATTCTCGGCCTGCTCCTGCTCTGCGCCGGGGTGGTCCAGGCCGCCAGCGTCAAGGCCACGCGTCTGTGGCCGTCGCCGGAGTACAGCCGCATCACCGTGGAGGTGGACGCGGCCATCACTTTCAAGCATTTCAGCCTGGCCAACCCCAACAGGCTGGTCATCGACCTGGAGGGGGTCAATCCCGAGGCCGCCCTTACCGAGATCAGCTCGAAGGTGGTGCCGCAGGACGCCTATATCGCCGGCATCCGCGTGGCCCTCAACCGGCCCGGCGTGACGCGCCTGGTGGTGGAACTGAAAACCGAGGCGCGGCCGCAGGTGTTCACCCTCAAGCCCATGGGTGATTACGGCCACAGGCTGGTGATCGACCTGTATCCCGCCTCCGCCGAAACCCTGGAAAGCCTGGTGGAGAACGCCATCGGCCGGGCCGAACGCAAGGCCGACGCGGCGACTGCCGGCGACAAGGCGGCGCAGGCCGCGGGCGCCGCCAGGGATGCGCGCGGCAACACCGCCGCCAGGGCCGCCCAGCCGGACTACGTGCGGCTCATCACCATCGCCATCGATCCCGGTCACGGCGGCGAGGATCCGGGCGCCATCGGCGCGAACGGTTCGCGCGAGAAGGTCATCACCCTGTCCATCGCCCGCCGTCTGAAGGGGATGATCGACAAGACCGAAAACATGCGCGCCTACCTGACCCGCGACGGCGACTACTTCCTGCCCCTGCACGAGCGCGTCAACCGGGCGCGCAAGGTGCAGGCCGACCTGTTCGTGTCGGTGCACGCCGACGCCTTCATCAAGCCACACGCCCGCGGCTCCTCGGTGTTCGCGCTGTCGGAGAAGGGCGCCACTTCCGCCGCGGCGCGATGGCTGGCGAAGCGGGAGAACGATGCCGACCTGATCGGCGGCGTCAACATCGCGGTGAAAGACGTATACCTGAAGCAGACCCTCATCGACCTCTCGCAGACCGCGCAGATCGCCGACAGCCTGCGCGTGGGCAAGGCGGTGCTGGAGGAACTCGGCGGCATCAACCGGCTGCACAAGCCGCACGTGGAGCAGGCCGGATTTGCCGTGCTGAAGGCGCCGGACATTCCCTCCATCCTGGTGGAGACCGCCTTCATCTCCAACCCGGAGGAGGAGAAGCGCCTCAACGACGAGGCCTACCAGGACCAAATGGCGCGCGCCATCGTCGACGGCATCAAGCGTTACTTCGAGAAGAATCCGCCCCTCGCCCGCAACAAGCTCGCGCAGAACTTGTGAAGCGCATGCAGCCGGGGGTGCGTGTCCGCGCGCGGCTCCGTTAACATGCGGGTTCCGCCTGACGATCCGCAAGCGTGGAAACCTACCGCATTCCCCTCGACGCCATAGGCATGGCCAGCACTACCCCGGAGCCCGGTGAACCGCCCGGAGCCGGCGCGGAGGGTGGCGATCGCCTGCCGGTCATCGAGGTGCTGGCGGAAATCGCCAGCAGCATGAGCGCGGAAGCCGACACCGAACAGATGCTCATGCGCTTCCTGGAAATCATGGTGCGCATTTCCAGGGCCAAGGCCGGCGCGGTGCGCGTCCTCACCGCCGACGGCGCCCACCTGCGCATGGTGGGCTCTATCGGGCTTTCCCCCGCGCTGGTGGAAAAGGAGCGCTACGTGCCGCTGGAATGCGGCATCTGCGGCAAGGCCACGCTCACCCAGTCCTCGCAAAGCGAAAGCGTCATGGAGGTGTGCCAGAAGCAGGTGCGCCACATCTACTTCGCCCAGCATTGCAGCACGGTGTATGCCGTGCCCCTGCGCTACAAGGGCAAGGTGATGGGGGTGTACAACATCTTCCTGGACAACCCCGAGCCCCTGCCGCGGGACATCCGCACCCTCTTCAACTCGATCAGCGAACACCTGGGCATGGCCCTGGAGAACACCCGCCTGACGCGCGAGAACATGCGCATCTCGCTGATGAACGAGCGCACCATGCTGGCCAACCAGATCCACGATTCCCTGGCGCAGACTCTGGCCTACGCGAAGATGCGCCTGTCGGTGCTCAACGAGGCCTTCGCCGACGGCGACCAGGACCGCGCCAACCGCTACCTGGGCGACGTCGAGGAGGCGGTGGACATGGCTTACTCGGAACTGCGCAACCTCATCACCCAGTTCCGCGACCGCATCGATCCGCGCGGCCTGGTGCCGGCCCTGCAGGAGATGGCGGAAAGCTTCAGCAAGAAGGCCAACGCCGACGTCGACTTCCTCAACGTCGCGCAGGACGTGGTGCTGACGCCGGAAGAGGAAATCCAGGTCTTCCACATCATCCAGGAAGCCCTCTACAACATCTGCAAACACTCCCGTGCCCGCCACGTGGTGGTGACCCTGGATCTGCACGAAAAACAGTACGTGGTGAACGTGGCCGACGACGGTGTGGGTTTGGTGTCGCACGCCACCACCGACATGGGCAAGAGCTTCGGTCTCACCATCATGCGCGAACGCGCCGCCAAGCTGGGCGGGCGCCTCACCATCGAAAGCCGGCCGGCAGGCGGCACCATCGTCCGGCTCAGCTTCCCGGCCCGCCAGGGCATCGAGGAGAAATCTTGAGCCGATTGAGCATCGTCCTGGTGGACGACCACACCCTGTTCCGCAAGGGTCTGGCCGAACTCCTGGAAAGTCAGGGGGCGGTCAACGTTTCCGCCATCACCGGCAACCCCGCCGAGGTCTCCGATCTGCTGCGGGAGAAGAGGCCGGACGTGCTGATCCTCGATCTCAACATCGGCGGCACCGACGGCATCCAGGTGATGCAGGCCCTGCGCGCCGAGGGCCATGATCTGCCGGTGCTCATCCTTACCGTCAGCGAGGCGGAGGAGGACATGGCGCGCGCCCTGCGCAACGGCGCCAAGGGTTACCTGCTGAAGAGCATGGAGCCGGACGAGGTGGTGGACGCCATCATCCGCGCCGCCCGCGGCGAGACCGTGGTGGCGCCGGGCATGACCGCGAAGCTGGTGCGCATGCTCGACAACAAGGGCAACAGCGCCACCTCGCTGCTGGAGTCGCTGACGCAGCGGGAGCGGGAAATCCTCTCTCACCTGGCCAAGGGCGAAAGCAACAAGGCCATCGCCCGGCAACTGGACATCAGCTACGACACCGTGAAGCTGCACGTGCGCCACATCCTCGCCAAGCTGAACCTCTCCTCGCGCGTGGAGGCGGCGGTGTTCGCGGTGGAACACAAGCTGGGGCCGGGCGGCGGCGCCGGCAGGGGCTAGCTAGGAGCCTGTCGGACTTTGGAATCGTCGGCTGCAAAACGCCCCCGTCGGTCCATTTTTTGCCGCTTTTTTGGGCAATAGTTCGACTATTGCCCTGCAAAATCGTCAAAAACTGTCCTCGACGGGGACGTTTTTCGCTATCGACGACCAAAGTCCGACAGGCTCCTAGGCCCGGAGATTCCTCAGATGGTCGTGGTAGCGGGCCCGGTAGAGCAGGCGGCGGTGTTCCGGCCGGTCGGTGAAGCCTGAACGGGTGTGCAGCACGTTGTTGCAGATCAGGCCCATGCCCGGTTGCAGCTTCAGGGTGAAGGCGCCGAAGGGCTGGCTGGCGAGCAGTGCCTCCAGCGCATGCAGGGCCGCCTGGGTGGCGGCGTCCTGTTTCCAGGCGATGCTCTTGGTGCGCGCCGTATAGCGCAGATGGAGCAGGCCCTGATCCACGCAGAAGGCCGGGCCGGTCTCGTCGCCACGGGCCACCCCCATCTCGTCCACCCGCGCCGGGATGGTCATGGCGTCTTCCGCCATGAGCGCGCGGATGTGGTCCGGATTGGCGTCGCGCAGGGCCATGTAGGCCAGTTCGTGGTCCATCAGGTCGTTCTCGCCGCCCGCGTCCGCCTGCCGCACGCAGTGTAGGGTCATCGCCCAGATGCGGCGCTCGGGCGGGTTGTAGTAGCCGTCGGTGTGCCAGCGGATGCGGTGGTGTGTGTAGGGGATGTAGTCCCCGCGCTTGCCCGGATCGATGCCCGGCGTGCGCCCGTCCGGGGCGCTGGTGTCCTCGTCCCGGGGGGTAAGGCTGGAGATGCCATCCTCGTCGGCGAGCCAGTTGGCGTCCAGATGGTTGAGTCCGAACTGGGCGGAGAGCAGGCGGGGGCCGTCCTTGTCCTCGGTTTCTCCCAGGTCGGTGGCGTAGATGGCCATGTTGGTCTTGGCGATCAGCCGCCAGAGGGCCAGATATTCCTCGTTGGAGAGGTTGCTCGGGTCCTTCACCGCGACGATGAGGTCTTCGCCGCGGGTGGGATAGCCGGCCAGCTTGGCCGCGCGCCAGGTCTGGTAGCCGGCTTCGTTGTCGGGATGGAAGGGGGAGTCTGGCGGGATCATGGCGGGGAGTGGTCAGTGGCGGGTGGCAAGTCGTGAGTTGTGAGTCGTGAGTCGTGAGTCGGTACCGTGTCCGCTTGTTCTACTTGCGACTTGCGACTTGCCACTTGCCACTTGCCACTCACGACGCACGACCTTCAGGATAAAACCCGTCCATGTTCTTCTTGACCATGCCCATCATCTCCGGCACCTCGATGTCCATGAGCTGGTCCTGGATCCAGGTCTGGTCGGTTTTCTCCATGCCCTCCCGGATCATCAGGGAGAGGAAGCGCAGGGCCTGGAAGCTGGCCTTGTCCTCGGGAAATTCGAACTCGGAATAATCCGTCATGCGGCGGTTGAGCAGGTCGATGTAGCCGTCCTGGTAGTCGTAGTCCGGATCCGTCTTGCCGCCGGTCATGTCGAGGATGTTCTGCTCCATGATTTCCGCCAGGCGCACGCCGACGGCGCTGACCAGATTCAGGCGCTTGCTGTCGTCCATGCGTTCGAAGGCCAGGCGATCGACGTAATGAGTCAGGAAGCAACTGAGCTCGCCGATGATCTTGAAGCCGCGTTCGGGGGTGACGATGTCGAAATTGGCCTTGGACAGGTTGTCCACGGCCTTGTCGGCGAGGCGCCAGATGGTCGAGGCCAGGACCGTGGCGACTTCCTCGGCGGGGCGCTCGCCTTCTTTCTTGAACCAGACGGTTTTCGCGCGCAGCACGTTTATTCTCCGGTGGCGACGGGCCGCGAGGGATCGCGAATCCACTCGCTCCAGGAGCCGGGGTAGAGGCGGGAACCGGGCAGGCCGGCGATTTCCATGGCCAGCAGGTTATGGCAGGCGGTGACGCCGGAGCCGCAGGTGTGAATGACCTGCCAGGGCGCGCGGCCCTTCAGCAGGGCCTGGAAATTCTCGCGCAGGGCTTCCGGCGGCAGGTAGGTGCCGTCGATGTCCAGGTTCTCCTCGAAGGACCAGTTGATGGAGCCGGGGATGTGCCCGGCAACCGTGTCCAGGGGTTCGAACTCGCCGCTGAAGCGGCGTTCCGGGCGGGCGTCGATGATGAGGGCGTCGGCGGTTTGCGAGGCGCGCAGCACGGTGCCGGCGTCGACGATCTGGCTGGGCTCGGGCAGGCAGGCGCAACTGCCGCGCCGGCTTTCCGGCACTTCGGCGGTGACCGGGCGTTTTTCGCGCTGCCACTTGGGGTAGCCACCGTCCAGCAGGGCGACGCCGGGATGGCCCAACCAGCGCAGCATCCACCACATACGCACGGCCATGGCGCCATAGCTGTCGTCGTAGACCACCACCTGCTTGTTGACGCCGACGCCCCAGCGGCAGACCTTCTCGGCGAAGGCCATCGGCTCGGGCAGGGGATGGCGGCCGGTGATCTCGGTGATGGGTGCCGACAGGTCGTCGTCCAGATGGACGTAGCGGGCGCCGGGGATGTGGTGTTTCCCGTAGGCTTCCCGGCCCGCGTTGGGGTCGGTCAGCGTGAAGCGGCAGTCGAACACGACCCAGTTGGGATCGTCGAGATGGGCCGCGAGATCTTCGGTGGTGACGAGGGTATTGGAAAACATGGCTGCTAGCTCGTAGCTGGTAGCGGGTGGCGGGTAGCTCGTAGCTTGAATTTCCGCGCCGGAGGCGCGCATGCATTCGCTACCGGCTACCCGCTACCTGCTACCTGCTACTCGCTTCTCAGTAGCCGCCCTTGCCGAAAGGCTTGGTCAGGCCGGCCACCTTGGCGGCCTGGCGGTTGGGCTGCAGGGGGAAGAGTTCATAGAGCTTCTTCTTCCAGTCCATGCCTTCGATTTCCTCGTCCAGTTCCGCCACCATGTTGCGGAAGTTCGGCGTGTGGCCGTCTTCCTGGTACTTGCGGCGCATGTAGTTGATGATCTGCCAGTGCTCGTCGGTCAGCGTGATGCCTTCGGCCTCGGCGATGACGGGGACGATCTCGTCGCTGAAATTGGCTTCCAGCAGGAAACCATCGTCATCCACTTCCAGTTCTTCGCCGTTCAAAACGTATCCCACGGTTCTCTCCTATCAGACAAGTTGAAAATAAGGTGTGCGGCGGCCGGATCGCTCAGCCGCCGCCCACTTCCTTGATGGATTTGTGCGGCACAAAGATGCCGCAGCCGTAACCACGATGCAGGCCCAGGCCGCGTTCCTGCACGGTCAGCGATTGCAGCAGACTGATATCGTGCAACATCAGGCTGAAGCCGCCAATAACCCCATTGGGTGTGTGCATGTCGCGCCGCTTGCCCGGGATCAGGCCGGCGCGGATGTCCATAGCCTCCAGTTCCCGCCGCGCCGCCTCCAGGAAGGCCGCTTCATCGAGCGTGCCCAGATCGACGAAGTGGGCGTACAGCGTGGCATAGGGGGTCAGGGGCTTTTCCTTGACGGCGCCGATCCGGATGTCGCCGGCGCCCGGGTCGATGACGCGGCCCTCCAGGGCGTGGGCCTCGGCAATGCGCTCGATGGGCAGGCGCAACACCAGCTTCACGCGCCGATTGATGACCAGGTTGGCGTTGCGGCCGCTGGGGGCGGCGTGCACCGGATGCACGCCCGCTTCGGGCAGTTCCCGCAGCCAGGGCAGGTGTCGGGCCAGGGCCTCGAACAGGGCATAGCCGTGGTCCTGGGGAAGCTCGAAACCGCTCAGGTCGAACTGAATCTCGCGGTATTTGGCGATGTGCTCGAAGTCCTTGATGGCTTCCCATTCCGGGCTGTACATGCGCATGGATCAGGTCTCCCCGGCGGTCGGCGACGCGGTGTCTAGCGGGCCCGCCCACTTGAGCATTTCCTCGGCCCAGTAGCGTGCGGTGACCGGATCGATGTCGAAAATGGTGAAGCGCGCGCCTCGTTCGCGGATGCGCAGCCGTAGCATGGGCGTGCCCCCAGCCTCGAAGCGCACGTCCTGAAATTCGATTTCTTGGTTGCCATAAGGATTTCTGAACTTCGCAAGCGAGGTGATCTGGTCCATAATCTATAAGCTTTCGTTGATTTGCTAATTATCTGACATTTTAAGTCGGGTATTTACAGTTCCGAGATGGATTATCCAGAACCTACCCCTTCGGGTAGGTTCTGGATACCCGAGTGAAGGACCCAGTTACCCCATCGGAATGATGGAAGGCTCGATTAGGGCTCACTAATATGCGATGACTGGACCGTGCGGTCTGAAGCCGGCGGCAAGGTGCTGTTAGTTGTGACGACACCCGTAGTTCAAGACTTCAAGGAGAAAGACAGATGGCTAAGCAACCGTATAAAACGCCCAACCTGGACGATCTGGAGAAGGGTCCCTGGCCCTCTTTCGTCACCGGCCTGAAGCGCCTGGCCAACGAGAACGACATGATGGTCGACCTCATGGGCCAGCTCGAAACCTCCTATGAGACCAAGTTTGGCTACTGGAAGGGTGGCACCGTCGGCGTGGTCGGCTATGGCGGCGGCGTCATCCCCCGTTTCACCGAACTCAAGGATGCCGACGGCAAGCCCAAGTTTCCCGAGGCCGCCGAGTTCCACACCCTGCGCATCCAGCCCCCGGCCGGCATGCACTACACCTCCGACCTGCTGCGCCAGATGTGCGACGCCTGGCTTGAGACCGGCGGTTCCGGCCTGATCGCCTTCCACGGCCAGTCCGGCGACATCATGTTCCAGGGCATCAAGACCGAGGATGTGCAGCGTTCCTTCGACAAGTTCAACGAGATGGGCTTCGACCTCGGTGGCGCCGGTCCCGCCCTGCGTACCTCCATGTCCTGCGTTGGCGCCGCCCGCTGCGAAATGTCCTGTTATGACGAGGCCCGTGCCCTGCGCACCGTCATCAACAACAACCTGGACGACATGCACCGTCCGTCCCTGCCGTACAAGTTCAAGTTCAAGTTCTCCGGCTGCCCCAACGACTGCGTCAACGCCATCCAGCGTTCCGACATGGCTACCATCGGCACCTGGCGCGACAGCATGCGCGCGGACGAGAAGATCGCCCGTGAATGGATGGCTGCGCACAGCATGGAAGACCTGACCAACATGGTCGTTTCCATGTGTCCCACCCGCGCCATCCGCCTGGTCAAGAACGACGGCGCCGCCGCCGGCGAGGGCATCACCAAGGTGGCCGTGTCCGACGCCAACTGCCTGGAGATCGACAACCACAACTGCGTGCGCTGCATGCACTGCCTGAACGTCATGCCCGGCGCGCTGCTGCCCGGCAAGGACAAGGGCGTCACCATCCTGGTGGGCGGCAAGGGCGTGCTGAAGATCGGTGCCACCATGGGTACCGTGGTGATCCCGTTCATGAAGATGGAGTCCGACGAGGACTTCGAGAAGCTGAACGAACTGTCCCGCAACATCCTCGACTTCTTCGCCGAGAACGCTCTGGAGCACGAGCGTACCGGCGAGATGATCGATCGCATCGGCCTGGTCAACTTCCTGGAGGGCATCGGCCTCGAGGTGGATGCCAACATGATCGTGCATCCCCGCAGCAACCCCTACGTCCGCATGGATGGCTGGGACGAGGAAGCCGAGAAGTGGTTCGAGCGCAAGCAGGCCGCGGCCTGATTCCGGTGTTCCGGCCCGCCCTTGCGCGGGCCGGGGTAAAGCAAGGTTTTCGATCTCAATAGGTTGGAGATAAGCATGGCTGAAAGAACTCACGAGACCATCGAATCCGGCGCGCCGGACCCGATGCCCTACATGCACCCTGTCATGAAGAACAATTATGGGAAGTGGATTTACCACTCCCATCCCAAGCCGGGTGTGCTCTACCACCGCGCCGAGGGCGGCGCCGAAGTCTGGACCGTCAAGGCTGGCACCCAGCGCCAGATGGACCACTACACCGTGCGCAAGCTGGCCGACATCGCCGATCAGTTCGCCGACGGCTTCGTGCGCTTCACCACCCGTTCCAACATCGAGTACATGGTCACCGACCAGTCCAAGGTCGAGCCCCTGATCAAGGCCCTGTCCGACAATGGCTTCCCGGTCGGCGGCACCGCCAACTCGGTGTCCATGATCGCCCACACCCAGGGCTGGCTGCACTGCGACATCCCCGGCACCGACGCCTCCGGCGTGGTGAAGGCGCTGATGGACGAGCTGTACGACGAATTCGTCAAGTGCGAGATGCCCAACCGGGTCAAGCTGTCCACCTCCTGCTGCGAGATCAACTGCGGCGGCCAGGCCGACATCGCCATCATCGTGCAGCACACCAAGCCGCCGAAGATCAACCACGATCTCGTCGCCAACATCTGCGAGCGTCCTTCGGTCGTCGCCCGTTGTCCGGTGGCCGCCATCCGTCCCGCCCTGGTGAACGGCAAGCCCTCTCTGGAAGTGGACGAGAAGAAGTGCATCTGCTGCGGCGCCTGCTTCCCCCCCTGCCCGCCCATGCAGATCAACGACCCCGAGCATTCGAAGATCGCCATCTGGGTCGGCGGCAAGAACTCCAACGCCCGTTCGCGCCCCACCTTCCACAAGCTGGTGGCCGCCGGCCTGCCCAACAACGCCCCGCGTTGGCCCGAAGTTGCCGAGGCGGTCAAGAAGATCCTGGCCGTCTACAAGGCCGATGGTCGTCCCTGGGAGCGCATGACCGACTGGATCGATCGCATCGGTTGGCCCGCGTTCTTCGAGAAGACCGGTCTGCCCTTCACCAAGTACCACATCGACAACTGGCGTGGTGGTCGCAGCAGCCTGAACGCTTCCGCGCACATCCGCTTCTGATCCTTCACGGCCCCGGCATGCCGGGGCCCGGAGGCGGTTTTGTTATTCGGAGATAGGGATATTTAAATGAAGATCGGCATTATGGTTAGCGAAGGCCCGTATAACCATCAGGCGAGCGATACCGCGTATCTCTTCGCCCGTACGGCTATCGAGAAGGGCCATAAAGTGCCTCGCGTGTTCTTTTATCACGACGGCGTCAACAACTCGACCAAGCTCACCGAGCCCCCCCAGGATGACCGTCACGTGGTCAACCGCTGGTCCAAGCTGGCGGAAGACCACGGCGTCGATCTGGTGGTGTGCGTCGCCGCCGGCATGCGCCGCGGCATCAAGGACGAGATTCTGGCTCCCGGATTCCGTATTTCCGGCCTGGGCCAGTTGGTGGAAGCCGGCATCCAGTGTGATCGCCTGGTGACCTTCGGCGATTAAGGGGAACGCAATGAGCGACATGATGGATGACATGGAAGGCGGCGAAGGCGTCGTCAAGAAATTCATGTTCGTCAACCGCAAGGCGCCGCACGGCACCGTTTACGCCCTGGAAGGCCTGGAAGTGGTGTTGATTTCCGCCGCCTTCGATCAGGACGTGAGCATGGTGTTCACCGACGATGGCGTGTACGAACTGATCAAGGGCATGAACACCAAGGGTATCGAGGTCAAGGATTTCTCCAAGACCTACCGCGCCCTGGAAGGCTACGACATCGAGAAACTGTATGTCGAAAAAGCGTCCATGGACGCCCGCGGCCTTTCCGAGGACGACCTGATCGTGGATGTGACCGTGCTCGACAGCGCCGAAATGGCCAGCCTCATGGCTGAGCAGGACGTCGTCATCAGCTTCTGAGGAAAACGAACATGCTGCATATCGTCAATAAGTCGGCCACCGAGCGGAACTCCCTGGAGAGCTGTCTGCGCATGGCCACCAAAGGTTCCGCCGTGTTGCTGATCGAGGATGCCGTGTACGCGGCGACCCAGGGCAGCGAGGCGGCGGCGAAAATCCAGTCGGCCATGGCCGACCTTCAGATTTATGCCCTGGGGCCCGACATGGAAGCGCGCGGCATGGCCGGGCGTGTTCTGGATGGGGTGAAACTGGTGGATTACGGCGGTTTTGTGGATCTGGTGACGGAACACAGCACCTGTCAGTCCTGGCTGTAATTTTTGTTCTTTAAGGAGAAATGCTATGCCTATGGTCGAAGTTGCTGGCAAGTCGTTCGAAGTCGATGAAGAGGGTTACCTGACCAATCTGGCCGACTGGACTAGGGAAATCGGGGAATACCTGGCCAAGGATGAAAAGGTCGAGTTGACCGATAGCCACTGGGAAGTGATCAACTTCCTGCGCGAGTACTACGAGGAGTATCAAATCGCTCCCGCCGTGCGCGTGCTGACCAAGGCTGTCGCCAAGAAGCTGGGTCCGGACAAGGGCAACAACAAGTACCTGTACGAGCTGTTTCCCTACGGTCCCGCCAAGCAGGCATGCAAGATCGCCGGCCTGCCGAAGCCGACAGGCTGCATCTGATCGCTCTACGGAGCCGCATCAACCCGGCGGGTGCGCCCGCCGGGCGCTGTTGAAAGTGTTTGTGCAAGTGTGAATGCAACCGCCCGGATGCCGTTTCAGGTTCCGGTGAGGTGTTCTGCCCGACATGCAGAGGTGGGGATGACTTCGTTGACGATTTTCTACACGGTGCTGTTTTACTTCGCCACCCTGGTGTTGCTCGGCGGAGTCGCCTATCGCATCTACGAGTACGGCCGTACGCCGGCTCCCCTGAATATCCCCACCACGCCCGCGCCGACCGGCAAGGGCGGTGTGGCCGTGCGCATGGCCCGCGAGGTCGTGTTGTTCGAATCGCTGTTCAAGTCCAACAAATGGATCTGGCTGTTCGGCTGGCTGTTCCATGTCGGCCTGGCCCTGGTCCTGCTGCGTCATGTGCGCTATTTCCAGGAACCCGTATGGTTCCTGGTCGAGTTCATCCAGCCTTTCGGCAAGTACGCCAGTTTCGCCATGGTCGTCGGCCTCGCCGGCCTGTGGGCACGCCGTTTCCTGGTCGACCGCGTGCGCTACATCTCTACACCCTCCGATCACCTGATGCTGGCCCTGCTCATCGCCATCGGTCTGTCCGGCATGCTGATGACCTTCGTCGCGCATACCGACATCGTCGCCGTGAAAGCCTTCATGCTGGGCCTCATGACCTTCGATTTCCGCCCCATGCCCGCGGACCCGGTGCTCATGGCCCACCTGTTCCTGGTGGCGGTGCTGATGATCATCTTCCCGGTGAGCAAGCTCCTGCATGCCCCGGGAATTTTCTTCAGCCCGACCCGTAATCAGGCCGACGATCCGCGTGAAACCCGCCATATCGCGCCCTGGGCCGCCGCCCTGGAACGCGACAAGGCCTGAGTCCGCCCGCTGACGCACAATGCGAACCGAGCTGAGAGAGATAAGGAGCTAACGTGGCTGGTCCCGAGTTCGAAGTCCCCGCGCTGAGCGAATACACGGAAGTCCCCAAGATCAAGGAAGGGGCGACCGCGCACCTGAAATCCTTCCTCGCCGCCGAGACTTCGCAGTCCTACCTCGGCTATCCGCACCAGTTGCCGGCGGACTGGAAGGAACGCGCCCTAGATCGCATGGGCCAGGTCCTGGAGAAATACCGCTCGGTGCGCGTCTTCATGGACGCCTGCGTGCACTGTGGCGCCTGTACCGACAAGTGCCACTACTTCCTCGGTACCGCCGACCCCAACAACATGCCAGTGGCGCGCCAGGAACTGATGCGCAAGGTCTACCGCCGCTACTTCACCCTGCCGGGCAAGATCGCCCCCTGGCTGGTAGGCGCCGAGGACCTCACCGAGGACACGCTGAACAAGTGGTACAACTACTACCACCAGTGCTCCGAGTGCCGGCGTTGCTCGGTGTACTGCCCCTACGGCATCGATACCGCCGAGATCACCATGGCTGGCCGAGAGATCCTGAACTACGTCGGTGTCGGCCAGAAGTACTCCAGTGAAATCCTGGTCAAGGTGCAGAAGATCGGCAACAACCTCGGCCTGCCCGGTCCCGCGCTGGAAGACACCCTGCTGGGCCTGGAGGAGGATATCGAGGCCGACACCGGTGTGCCGGTGAAAATGCCGCTGGACGTCGAAGGCGCCGAAATCCTGCTGGTGACGCCCTCCGCCGACTTCTTCTCCGAGCCGCACGTCGAGTCCCTGATCGGCTATGCCAAGGTGTTCCATGCCGCCGGAGCGTCCTGGACCCTGTCCAGCAAGGCCTCGGAGGCCGGTAATTTCGGCCTGTTCAACGGCAATTACGAAACCATGCGGAACATTGCCATGCGCATCCGCGATGCCGCCCTCGAACTCGGCGTCAAGCGCATCATCGTCGGCGAGTGCGGCCATGCCTGGCGCGTCGCCTACGCGTTCTGGAATACCCTGACCGGCATCGGCTACGGTGGCGACGATCCCTTCTCCGTCGAACTGCAGAATCAGCTCGACCCGCGTTACCCGCAGCCCATGCACATCTGCGAATACACCTGGGATCTCATCGAGAAGGGCGTGCTCAAGTTCGACAAGTCCCTCAACGACGACCGCGTCATTACTTTCCACGATTCCTGCAACGTCGCGCGCGCCTCGCGCATGGGCACGGAACCGGGCGGCCAGTTCACCATTCCGCGCAACATCATCCGCGCGGTGGCCAACAATTTCCAGGACATGGCGGCGGAAACCATCGGTGAATCCACTTTCTGCTGTGGTGGCGGCGGCGGCCTCCTCACCGACGACCTGATCGAGGTGCGGGTGAAGGGCGCGTTGCCGCGCATGAATGCCTACAACAACGTAGTGCAGGGCCAGGGCGTCAACTTCCTGGCGCTCATCTGCGCCATCTGCAAGGCGCAGTTCACCAAGGTTCTGCCTTACTACGGATTCGACCGCAACATGGTCGGTGGCGTGCACCAGCTCGTCGGCACGGCCATCAAGCTGGATTGATGTATCGATATTGACGCAACACATGGCGGCACGGGCTTCCGTGCCAACCCGAGTAGCAAAGTGGTTTGGCGCACGCGCCGCACGAAATTGACGATAGGAGAGCGAAGATGGCTGTCACATCCAAGGATGTCAAAAAAACCGAAGGTCAGACCTGGCGCCGTTACAAGGATGGCGAAACGGAAGAGAACTATCGCCGTTCCCAGGAAAAGATTTTCCAGGCCAGCTGGACGCACAAGTGCCCCGAGTACGTGCACTCCACCCCGCCCTGCCAGGGTTCCTGCCCGGCCGGCGAGGACATCCGCGGCTATCTCAACATCGTGCGCGGCATCGAGAAGCCCACCGGTGGCCAGAGCTGGCAGGAATACGCCTGGCGCCGGCTGACCAGCGCCAACCCCTTCCCCGCCGTCATGGGCCGCGTCTGCCCCGCTCCCTGCGAATCCGGTTGCAACCGGAACATGGTCGAGGAAAACGTCGGCATCAACTCCGTCGAGCACTTCCTGGGTAACTGGGCGCTGGACAACAACATGGCTTTCGCCAAGCCCGAGACCGAGTCCGGCAAGAAGATCGCCATCATCGGTGGCGGCCCCGCCGGTCTGGCCGCCGCCTACCAGCTGCGCCGCATGGGCCATGGCTGCACCATTTTCGACGACCACGCCGAACTCGGCGGCATGATGCGCTACGGCATCCCCGGCTTCCGCACCCCCCGTGAAGTGCTGGACGGCGAGATCAAGCGCATCCTCGACATGGGCGTGGAAACCCGCATGAACTGCCGCGTCGGTACCGACCTCCCGATGGAGCAGATCGAGAAGGACTTCGACGCGGTCCTCATCGCCCTGGGCGCCCAGGGTGGTCGCAGCCTGCCGGTGGACGGCGCCGACGCCCCCAACTGTGTCACCGCCATGGCCTTCCTGCGTGCCTTCAACGAGGGCCGCCTGCAGCACGTCGGCAACAAGGTAGTGGTCATCGGTGGTGGCGACACCTCCATCGACGTGGCCACCGTCGCCCGCCGCCTGGGCAAGATCACCAACGCCTCCACCACCGACCTGCCGGAAATGGTGCTGGCCGGCCATGCCGCCCATGACGTCAGCTCCATCGCCGCGCGCATGGGCGTCGAGGTGGTGCTGGTTTCCCGCGCCACCATCGACAAGATGGCCGCCAACAAGCACGAAGTGGAACAGGCCAAGGCCGAGGGTATCGAGATCGTCGGCGGTGTCACCCCGGTCGCCGTGGTCAGGGGCCCGGACGGCCGCGCCACCGCCCTGCGCGTGGCCGAATTCGAGATGGTCGGCAACGAGACCAAGATCAAGGAAGGCACCGAGCATGACATCGCCGGCGACCTCATCGTCTCCGCCATCGGCCAGGCCGTGGACTTCACCGGTCTGGAGACGTTCAACAACAACAAGGGCCTGATCCGCGCCGACAAGAACTACCGCTTCCCCGGCAAGGAGAACGTGTTCATCGCCGGCGACGTCATCCGTCCGCACCTGCTGACCACCGCCATCGGCCACGCCCGCATCTGCGCCGAGGGCATCGATGCCTTCCTCAAGGGCGAGGAACAGGATCGCCGGCCCAAGGTGGACGTGGCGCACTGGGACATGGTGCGGCGCTGGGTGGAGACCGGGCACGACTACAAGGAGCACCATGGCCCGGAGTGGGGCACCTCGGAATGGAAGGACACCCTGCACAACTACGAGGATCGTTCCGGCCGTTACGTGATCCCCTCCACCGAGATGTTCCTTGGCCACTTCGTCAACGTGCCCCGCAATCAGCGTGGCGTGACGGTGCTGGACAAGGATTCCGCCCTGGGCAACTTCGAGGACCGCCTGCACGCCCTGGACGAGAAGCAGACCGTGGCGGAAGCCAAACGCTGCATGTCCTGCGGCCTCTGCTTCGAATGCGACAACTGCGTGGTGTACTGCCCGCAGACCGCCGTGTTCAAGGTCAAGAAGAAGGACAACCCCACCACCGGCCGCTACGTCGACACCGACTATGCCAAGTGCATCGGTTGCCACATCTGCGCCGACGTGTGCCCGACCGGCTACATCATCATGGGTATGGGCGAGTAATCAGAAGGATGAACGGCATGGCAAAACTGGCCGATTGGTTGCGTCTGGTCGTCCTGGCGGGGGTGGCGGCGGTTTTGGCCGTTCCCTCCTTCCAGGCGGCGGCGGGCGTGGGGCTGCCCAAGCTGGAGCGGGGCAAGGGCGAGAAATGCGTGGAAGACACGCAGTTCATGCGCCGCAACCACATGGAACTGCTCAAGCATCAGCGCGATGACACCATGCGCAAGGGCATCCGCACCACCAAGCACAGCCTCAAGGGCTGCGTGGAGTGCCACGCCGGCAGCCAGAGCGGCAGCGTCGCGGCCGGCAAGGATGACTTCTGCATGGCCTGCCATGTGTATACCGGCACCCGGCTGGATTGCTGGGACTGCCATGCCACCAAACCCGGCCGTAAGCCTGCGCGCGTCGCCGACCCGGGCCAGGCCGCCGCTTCGCCCCAGATGCCTTCCCCAAAGAATGGAGGCGGTCAATGAGCGCACCCGAGAAGCAGGAAACCCTGCAGGAACGTCGTGAATTCCTGAAAGCCGGTGCGGTCGTCGCCGGTGCCGGCCTCGCCTCCGGCGTATTGGTCTTCGGCGCGGCGCATAGCCGTCCGCCGGAACAGGCGGCCAGTGCCGAGCGCCGCTGGGGCATGCTGATCGACACCAACCAGTGCGGCGACGGCTGCAACGATTGCGTCAACGCCTGCAACACCGAGAACGGCCTGGACGGCAAGACCGGCCCGCAGGACAGCCAGTGGATCCGCAAGCTGAACATCAAGGATCTGCGCAACGGCCGCGTGCACGAGTTGCCCATGCTCTGCCAGCACTGCGAGCACGCGCCCTGCGTCGACGTCTGTCCCACCGGCGCCTCGATGAAGCGCGCCGACGGTATCGTCCTGGTCGACCGCCACATCTGCATCGGCTGCCGCTACTGCATGATGGCCTGTCCCTACAAAGCGCGTTCCTTCGTGCACGAGCCGCTCACCGAGCAGAACCCCGAGGTGCCGCGCGGCAAGGGTTGCGTGGAATCCTGCACCTTCTGCGTGCAGCGCGTGGATCGTGACGAGCAGCCCGCCTGCGTCGAAGCCTGCAACGCCAAGGGCCACCAGGCCATGCTGTTCGGCGATCTTTTGGATCCCGAGAGCGCCTTGTCGAAAGCGCTGAAGAGCCAGGCCAGCACCGAGGTGCGCGCCGATCTGGGTCTCAACACCGGCGTGCGTTACCAGGGAATCTGAATCATGGCCAACGAAACCTGCCTCAACCAAGCCGCCTGCCGCACCCCCCAGTTCCTCATGCTGCTCGTCCTCGGCGGGCTGGTGATGCTGGGCACGCTGTTCGCCTTCTTCACCCTGGAGCATCACGGTCACGTGCTGACCGGCATGAACAACCAGATCGTCTGGGGCCTGCCGCACGTCTTCGCGGTGTTCCTCATCGTCGCCGCCTCGGGCGTCCTCAACGTCGCCTCCATCGGCTCCGTGTTCGGCAAGAAGCTCTACAAGGCGCGCGCGCCGCTGTCCGGCATGCTGGCGCTGGCCATGATGGCCGGCGGCCTGGCCGTGCTGGTGCTCGATCTGGGCCGGCCCGATCGGCTCATCGTGGCGATGACGCACTACAACTTCAAGTCCATCTTTGCCTGGAACATGATCTTCTACAACGGCTTCTTCGCCATTGTGGGCCTGTACCTGATCACCCTGATGGACCGCAAGCTGAAGGGATTTTCCACCCCGGTCGGTTTCGTCGCCTTCCTCTGGCGCCTGGCGCTGACCACGGCGACCGGATCCATCTTCGGCTTCCTCGTCGCCCGCGCCGGTTACAACTCCGCCCTCATGGCGCCGATGTTCGTCATCATGTCGTTCGCCTACGGCCTAGCGGTGTTCCTGCTGGTGCAGACCGCCATGTACTGGTGGAACGGCCTGAACCTGGACGAGCGTGTCCAGGCTCGCATGGAGAAACTGCTGGCGGTGTTCGTCGCGGCCTCGCTCTACTTCACCGTGGTGTTCCACATCACCAACCTGTATTTCGCCAAGCAGTGGGAATTCGAGCGCTTCATCCTGCTCGACGGCGGCATCTACACCGTGCTCTTCTGGGTCGGCCAGATCCTCGTCGGCGGCATCATCCCCCTGGTTCTGCTGTTCAGTTCCGCCGCGCGCAAGTCCATGGCCCTGGTGGCGCTGGCGGCCTTGCTGGTGATCATCGGCGGCCATGCGCAGATGTACGTGACCATCGTCGGAGGGCAGGCCTTCCCGCTCGACATGTTCCCCGGCTATGCCGAGAGCAGCGCCTTCTATGACGGCGTAGTAGCCCAGTACAGTCCCAGTATCTGGGAATTCATGCTGGGCATGGGCGGCATCGGCATCGCCTTCCTGGCGACCACCATTGCCGTGCGCACCTTCAAGTTCATGCCCCAGGACGATTTCCCCGCCCTGGAGAGCGGGAAAGACTGAAGCCGGCCGCAATCCAACAAAAGCCGACTAAATCTGTCGGCTTTTTGTTTTTGCACGGGTAAAATGCCGCCATGCCGCATCTCTTCATTTCCGCCGCCCACAAGTCGTCCGGCAAGACCACGCTGACACTGGGCCTGTGCCGCGCCTTGCGCGCGCGGGGCCTGCGCGTGCAGGCCTTCAAGAAGGGGCCGGACTACATCGATCCGATCTGGCATGGCCTGGCCTCGGGCCGGCCCAGCTACAACCTGGATTTCCACATGATGGCGACGCCGGAGATCGAGGCCTTGTTCGCACGCCATGCGGCGTCCGCGGACATCAGCCTGATCGAGGGCAACAAGGGGCTCTACGACGGCCTCGACCTGGATGGCAGCAACAGCAATGCAGCCCTCGCCAAGCTCCTGGGATCGCCGGTCGTGCTGGTGCTGGACAGCGTCGGCGTCACCCGCGGCGTGGCACCCCTGATCCTCGGCTACCAGGCCTTCGATGCGCGGGTGGACATCGCCGGGGTCATCCTCAACAAGGTGGGCGGCCCGCGCCACGAGGACAAGTTGCGTGCGGTGATCGAGCGCTACACCGATGTCAAGGTGCTGGGCGCGGTCCGTCTGGACGCGGGCCTGGCCATTGTCGAACGCCATCTCGGCCTGGTCCCGGGCAACGAGGCGGAGGCCGCCGAAGTGCGCATCGAGGCGATCGCCGCGCGCGTCGCCGAGCAGGTCGACCTCGACGCCGTGCTGGCTGTCGCCGGCCGCGCCGCCGTTCCGCGCGCTGCCGCTCCCCGGCAGTCCGCCAACGCCTTTGCGGGACTGCGGCTGGCCTATGCGCAGGACCGCGCCTTCGGTTTCTATTACCAGGAAGACCTGGACACTCTGCGCGACCTCGGGGTGCGCCTACTTCCCGTCGACACCCTGCGTGATGCGCGCCTGCCCGAGTGCGACGGCCTGCTGCTGGGCGGCGGCTTTCCGGAGATGTTCATCGAGGCCCTGCAAGCCAATGCAAGCCTGCGCGCCGACATCCGCCGGGCGGTGCAGGCGGGCCTGCCAACCTACGCCGAATGCGGTGGCCTCATGTACCTGTCGCGTTCCATCCAGTGGAACGGGCGACGCGGCGAAATGGTCGGCCTGGTGCCCGGCGATACCGTCATGGGCGAGCGTCCGGTCGGTCGCGGCTATGCCCTGCTGGAAGCGACGCAGGAAACGCCGTGGCCGTCGCCAGCGGGCGAGATGCCCGCCCACGAATTCCACTACTCGCGCCTGGAACAACTGCCCGAAGACCTCGCCTGCGCCTATCGCGTGTTGCGCGGGCATGGCATCGACGGCAGTCGGGACGGTTATGTACGCGACAACCTGCTGGCTGCCTATTGCCACCGCCGCGGCAGCGGCGAGCGCGGCTGGATCCTGCCGTTTCTGCGCAAGATGGCGGCCCGCGCCGAACCCCCGAACGCGGCCCGCCTCGCCGCCTGACTTTTTTTCACAAGGAGCAAGACATGATCAGTTTGACCAAGGAAGCCGCCGAGCAGATTCGCGTCGCCGCGGAACAGTCCGGCGCCGGCAACATGGGTCTGCGCGTCGCCGCCCGCGTCAACGACGCCGGCATGCTGGAGTTCGGCATGGGCTTCGACGAGGAGCGCAGTAACGACGCCGCCGTCGATGTCTGGGGCGTGACCCTGCTCGTCAACGCCCAGTCTGCGCCGTATCTGGACGACGTCACCATCGATTTCAGCGAGGTGACGCCGGGCCAATCCCGCTTCGTCTTCATGAAGGCCAGCGCCGGCGGTTGCGGTTCGGGAGGTGGTGGCGGCTGCGGTTCCGGCGGTTGCGGCTCGGGTGGATGCGGCAGTGGTTCGTGAGGTGCAAGGCGTGAGGCCTGAGGCGTAAACTTCAGCCCCACGCCCGTATTGCAGTTCACCTGACTCCTAACGCCTCTCGCTTCACGCTTATGGACTACTTACCCATCTTCCTCGACCTTCGCGGCCGCAAGGGCCTGGTGGTCGGCGGCGGCGACACCGCCGCGCGCAAGGCCGCGCTGATGCTCAATGCCGGCGCCTGGGTCACGGCGGTCGCCGCCGAAGACCTGTCGGAGGCCTTCGCGGCGCACGCCGGTACCGATCGCCTCATCCACCTGCGCGCCCATTTTCGCCCCGAACACCTCGAAGGCATGGACGTGGTGTTCGCCGCCAGCGAGGACGCGGACCTGGACCAGGCCGTGCACGACGCGGCGCGCGCCCGCCATGTGCCGGTCAACGTGGTGGACCGGCCCGGCCAGTGTTCCTTCATCATGCCCTCCATCATCGACCGCTCGCCGGTCATGGTGGCGGTATCCAGCGGCGGTGAGGCGCCGGTGCTGTCGCGGCTGCTGCGCGCCCGCCTGGAAACCCTCATCCCCGCCGCCTATGGCCGCCTCGCCGCCCTCGCCGGCCGCTTCAAGCAGGACGTGCGGCGCCGCTTCTCGAGCACCGAGACACGCCGCAAATTCTGGGAAAAGGCGTTCCTCTCGCCCATCGCGGAAATGGTGTTCTCCGGTCGCGAACAGGAGGCCGAGGCCAGCCTGCGGGCCATGCTGGACGCCGCAGACAAGGCGCCGGGCAGCGGCGAGGTCTATCTGGTCGGCGCCGGCCCCGGCAACCCCGACCTGCTCACCTTCCGCGCCCTGCGCCTCATGCAGCAGGCCGACGTGGTGGTGTACGACCGCCTGGTCAGCCCGCCCATCCTCGACATGTGCAGGCGCGACGCCGACCGTCTCTACGTGGGCAAGGAGCGCGACCACCACGCCGTGCCGCAGGACGAGATCAACATGGTGCTGGTGCGCCTGGCCAAGGAGGGCAAGCGCGTGCTGCGCCTGAAGGGCGGCGATCCCTTCATCTTCGGCCGCGGTGGCGAGGAGATCGAGACCCTGCGCGAGCACGGTGTGCCCTTCCAGGTGGTGCCGGCGGTCACGGCGGCGGCGGGCGTGGCTTCCTACGCCGGCATACCGCTCACTCACCGCGACCATGCCCAGTCCCTCATCCTGGTCACCGGCCACCTCAAGGATGGCAGCATGGATCTCGACTGGGACATGCTCTGCCGGCCGCGCCAGACCATCGTCATCTACATGGGCCTGAAGGGCCTGGTCACCCTGTGCGACGAGATGAAGCAGCACGGCATGCCGGGGAATACGCCGGCGGCCATCGTGCAGCAGGGCACGACGCTCAACCAGAAGACCGTGACCGGTACCCTGGATAGCCTGCCGGCCCTCGCCGCGCAGGCGGAACTGAAGCCGCCGACGCTCATCATCGTCGGCAGCGTGGTCAGCTTGCACGAAAAGCTGAACTGGTTCCATCCGGACCCCGCCGCCGACGACCACTGGCACACGCCGCTGGACAAGCCGGCGGCGCTCAACAGCTGAACGCTCGGGCAATACAAAACGGGCAACGGGGTGGCCCGTTGCCCGTTTGCTTTGCCAGAGCCCCTTACAACTCGCGGGAAATCCTGCGGATGCTGTCGTCCTCGGGATGGGCCTCGACGCGGAAGCCCAGGCTTTCCGATAGCTTGAGCATGCGCCGGTTGGCCTTCAGCACCTCGCCTTCCATGAAGCGCAGGCCCTTGGCGCGGGCCACATCCATGAGCACGTCCATGAGCTTGTGGCCGATGCCCTGTTTCTGCCACAGGTCGTTGACCACCAGGGCGAACTCGCAGGACTCCCCGTCCGGGTTGATGGCGTAGCGCGCCACGCCCAGTTCCACATCCTTGCCCTCCACTTCGGTGACCGCCAGCAAGGCCATCTCCCGGCTGTAGTCGATCTGCGTAAGGCGTACCAGCATGGCGGGAGACAACTCGCGCACGGCGTCCATGTAGCGGAAATACTTGGTTTCCTCCGACAGGTTACGCACGAATTCCTGGGTGAGGTCGGCGTCCTCCGGGCGGATGGGGCGGATCACCACGTTGGCGCCGCTGGGCAGTTGCCAGTGGGTGACCAGATGCGAGGGATAGGGATGGATCGCCATGTGGCCGTAGCGATCCGCGGTAGGGACGCGCGGCGCGATGACGATGCGCGCGTCCAGGGCCAGGCCACCCTTCTCGTCGACCAACAGGGGATTGATGTCGAGTTCCGCCAGCCAGGGCAACTCGCAGACCATTTCCGACAGGCGCAGCAGGATGGCCTCCAGCGCGTCCATGTCGGCGGGAGGCCGGTTGCGGAAGTGGCCCAGCAGGGTAGCTACCCGGGTACGCTGGACCAGGTCCCGTGCCAGGTAGCGATTCAGCGGCGGCAGGGTGACGGCGCGGTCCTGGAAGGCTTCCACGTCCACGCCACCGGCACCGAAGACGATGACCGGGCCCAGCACGGGATCGGAGGTCATGCCCAACAACACTTCGCGGGCATGCGGGCGGCTCACCATGGGTTCGATGACCACGCCATCGAGTGTGGCGTCGGGACGCTTTCGCTTCACCTCGGTGAGCATCTCGCCGAAGGCCGAGCGCACCGCCTGTCCGCTCGAAAGGCCGAGGCGGACGCCGTGCACGTCGGACTTGTGGGTGATGTCCGGCGAGTTGATCTTCATCGCCACCGGGAAGCCCATCTGCTGGGCCATGAGCATGGCCTCGGTGGGGTTGCGGGCGATCAGGGTCTGCGCCACGGGAATGCGGAAGGCGGACAGCAGGGCCTTCGACTCCACCTCGTTGAGCAGGTGGCGGCCCTGCGCCAGGGCGCCCTCGATGATCAGGCGGGCACCCTCCACGTCCGGCTCGGCTTGCTGTGACAGCGGGCCGGGCGTCTGTGTGAGCTGGCGTTGGTTGTCGTAGAAGGTGGAGAGAAAGGAGAACACCTCCACCGCCGGTTCCGGCGTGGTGAAGTAGGGGATGCGCGCCTCCTTGAAGTGGGCGCGTCCCTCCACCACCTGGGCCTGGCCCATCCAGCAGGTGATGACCGGCTTGCTCGATGACTTCGACACCTCGATGACCGCGTCGGCAGCCTCGGTGGGGCGGGACATGGCCTGCGGCGTCAGCATGACCAGCACGCCATCCACCCCCTCGTCGCGCAGGCAGGCATCCACCGCGTGTTGGTAACGCTCGGCGGGCGCGTCGCCGATGATGTCGACCGGATTACCGTGCGACCAGGCGGCCGGCAGGACCTCGTTGAGACGGCTGACGGTCACCGGCGCCAGTTCGGCGATGCGTACCCCCAGGTCCACCGCGCGGTCGGTGGCCATGACGCCGGGGCCGCCGCCGTTGGTGACGATGGCCAGCCTGTTGCCGGTGGGCTTGACGTGGGTGGACAGGGCCTGGGCGCAGGAGAACAGCTGCAGGATGGTGTTCACCCGCACCACGCCGGCGCGCCGCACTAGGGCGTCGAATACCGCGTCGGAGCCGACCAGGGCGCCGGTGTGCGATTGCACCGCCTTGGAACCGGCCTCGTGGCGGCCCACCTTGACCAGCACCACCGGCTTGAAGCGGGCGGTGGCGCGCAGGGCGCTCATGAAGCGGCGGGCGTCGCGAATGCCCTCGATGTACAGCAGGATGCCCTTGGTGGCGCTGTCGTAGGCGAGGAAGTCGAGGATCTCGCCGAAATCCAGGTCGGCCGAGGCGCCCGTGGAAATGACGCTGGAGAAGCCGATGCCGTTGGCCTCCGCCCAATCCAGCATGGAAGTGCACAAGGCGCCGGACTGCGACACCAGGGCGAGGTCGCCGGACAGGGTGGCGCCCTGGCTGAAGGTGGCGTTGAGGCCGATGGACGGCCGCTGGATGCCCAGGCAGTTGGGGCCGATGAAGCGGATGTCGTGTTTGCGCGCCACCGCCTGCACGCTTTCCTCCAGCGCGGCGCCCTTGGCGCCCACCTCGCGGAAGCCGGCGGACAGCACCACGGCGTGGCGGATGCCGCGCGCGCCGCATTCCTCCAGCACCTGCGCCACCGTTGGCGCCGGCGTGGCGATCAGCGCCAGTTCCGGGGTCTCCGGCAGTTCGCTGGCGTAGCCGTAGCAGCGCTCTCCGAAAATGTTCTCGTGCTTCGGGTTGACCGGGTAGACCGGGCCGGCGTAGCCGGACTTGCGCAGGTTCTGGAACAGCGTGCCGGCGACCGAATGTTCCTTTTCGCTGACGCCGAAGACGGCGACGGAACGTGGCGTGAACAGGGGGTGCAGATAATGGCGTGACATGATTGTGCGAAGCTGAGCAGGGGTCTGTTGTTGCTGTGCAGCATAGACCGGGACTTGTTACGGCGCCATTGCACGGGCGTATAGTGAGCATTGGTTTTGATGCGATCACGCTCTGCCTGCCATGCATACCGCCTACATCACCCACCCCGAATGTCGCAAGCACGAGATGGGCCACTGGCATCCCGAAAGTCCCGCCCGACTGCGCGCCATCGAGGATCGCCTGCATGCCGCCCACCTTTTCGACTATCTGGAGCACCATGAAGCCCCCCTGGTGCACCGCAGCCAACTCAAGCGGGTCCACGATCCAGCCTACATCGATGCCATCGAGGCGGCCGCGCCCTACGAGGGCATGAAGGAACTGGACCACGACACCATCATGAACCCTCACACCCTGGATGCGGCCTACCACGCTGCCGGCGGCGCCGTCATGGCCGTGGATCGAGTGATCGGGGGCGATTGCCGGAACGCCTTCGTCGCCTGCCGGCCGCCCGGTCACCATGCCACGCGCGACCAGGCCATGGGTTTCTGCATCTTCAACAACGTCGCGGTGGCTGCCGCCGATGCCCTGGAAAAGCATGGCCTGGCGCGGGTCGCCGTCGTGGATTTCGACGTGCATCACGGCAACGGCACCGAGGACATCTTCAAGGACGACTCCCGGGTCATGTTCTGTTCCACGTTCCAGCATCCCTTCTATCCTTTCTGTGGCGCCGATACCGCCAACGAGCACATCGTCAACGTGCCTATGCCGGCCGGTACCACTGGTAAGCGCTACCGCGAGGTATTCGAGGCGGAAGTGCTGCCCCGCCTGGAAGTCTTCCGGCCGGAGATGCTGTTCATCTCCGCCGGCTTCGACGCCCATCGGGAAGACGACATGGGCCAGTTCGGCCTCATGGAATCCGATTACATCTGGGTCACCGAGCGGATCATGGAAGTCGCCGGCCGCCATGCAGCCAACCGCATCGTCTCCGTCCTGGAAGGCGGCTACGACCTGAGTTCCCTCGGACGCAGCGTCGCCGCGCACATCAAGGTGCTGGCCGAGCTGTGACTGCGGCCCCCTGATCGCGGCGGGGGGGACTCGTTGAAATGCAAAGACCATCCCGGTCGGATGGTTCATTAATACTAAAGCTTGCCGTCATCCTGCCGTTATCCGACCACCACCGGCATGGGCGGGACGATGAAGCTACGCAGCAAACTCTGGCTCGGCATGGGCGCCGCGTTTCTGGCGCTGTTCGCGCTGTTCGAATGGAACAACTACAGCGAGAGTCGCGCCAACATCCTCAGCGAACTGCGCGAGCAGGCGCTGATCCTGCACGCAACCTTGATGGCGACGCGGCGCACCTATCAGCATGCCTTCCTGGAAAGTGGCCTGAGCATCGACGAGCGCACCCTGAATTTTCTGCCGGCCCACACCATGAGCCGTATCTCGCAGAATTTCAATTTGTGGATGCGCAATGGCATGACCTTCAACAACGTGTCCGATCGTCCGCGCAATCCCGCAAATCAGGCCGATGCCATTGAGCTGGAGGCCATGGCTTATTTCCGCTCCTCGCCGAAAAGCAAGGAGCGTTTCGTGCCTTTCACCGCCGCCGACGGCAGCGCCTATTACCATTATTCCGCTCCGATCTGGGTGGAGCAGTACTGCCTGAAATGCCATGGCGATCCTGCCGACGCCCCGGAGGTGGTGCGCGATCGCTATCCCGCCGCCTTCGGCTACCGGGTAGGCGACCTGCGCGGGCTGATGAGCATCAAGGTACCGGTTTCCGCGGTCGAGGAACGGATCATGAGCGTATGGCGCCAGCAATTATTCCAACAATTGCTGCTCATGCTCGCCGCCTTCGTCTCGGTCGCGCTGCTGACCCAGTTGTTCGTGATCCGCAAGCTCAAGCGAATTCGCCACGCGGCGGATCGCTTGGCGGCGGGTGACCTGCGCGCGCGTGCCGAACTCCCCGGCGGTGACGAACTCGCTCGTCTCGGCGGGGCGTTCGACGGCATGGCGGAAGCCATCGCCGCGCGCGCGCTGGAACTGCGCGAACGCGAGGAACTGGTACGCTTGCTGCTGGAGTCCACCGCCCAGGCGATCTACGGCATTGATCACGACGGCCGCTGCACCTTCGCCAATCGCGCTTGCGCCCGTCTCCTCGGATACACCGACAGCGAAGAGCTGATGGGCAGGGACATCCACGCCCTGATCCATCATCACCACGACAACGGTGATGCGTACCCCCACGATGCCTGTCCCATCGGCCACTCCTTGCGCGAGGAACGACCCATCCACATCGACCACGAAGTGTTCTGGCGGGCCGACGGCGTAAGCATCCCGGTGGAATACTGGGCCTATCCCATGCGCCGTTCCGGCAAAGTGGTGGGCACGGTGGTGACCTTTTTCGACATCAGCGAACGCTTGCGCGACGAGGCCAAGTCGCGTCTGGCGACGACGGTATTCGAAAGCACCCACGAAGGCATCATGATCACCGATCCGCACAGCCGGATCCTGGCGGTGAATCAGGCCTTCACGCGGGTGACCGGTTATGAGGAGGATGAGGTTGTCGGACAGACGCCGGTGATGCTGCGCTCGGGTCGGCACGATCCCGACTTCTACGCGGTGATCTGGCGTGCCTTGCGCGAGGCCGGCCATTGGCAGGGCGAGATCTGGAACCGTCGCAAGTCCGGCGAGGTGTATCCGGAACTGCTGTCCATCAGCGCCGTGCACGATTCCCAGGGCAGCGTCAGCCACTATGTCGGCATGTTCACCGATATAAGCAAGATCAAGGAATCGGAAGCCCGGCTCGCGCACCTGGCCCACTACGATCCCCTGACCGATCTGCCCAACCGCTTGCTGCTGAGTTCACGCCTCAGGCACGCCATCGAGCATGCGCAGCGTCAGCAGACACGCTTGGCCGTGCTGTTCCTGGATCTGGACCGTTTCAAGAACGTCAACGACAGCCTGGGGCACCAGGTGGGCGACGAACTGCTGCGGGCGGTCACCGATCGCATGGGCCAGCGCCTGCGGGCGGAAGATACCCTGGCCCGGCTGGGCGGAGACGAATTCATCGCCCTGCTCGAACGCATCCATGAGCCGCGCGACGCCGCCATGGTGGCGCGCAGCCTGCTGGAGGCTCTGGCAGAGCCCTTCACCCTGTCGCAAGGACACGAGGTATACATTGGCGCCAGCATCGGCATCAGCCTCTATCCCGAGGATGGCGACAGCGACAGCGAGCTCATCATGCATGCCGATGTGGCCATGTACCAGGCCAAGGATCAGGGCCGCAACGCCTATGGCTTTTACACGCAGGCCCTCACCGACAACGCCAACCAGCGCCTGGAGATGGAGACCAAGCTGCGCCGGGCTCTGGAGCGCGGCGAGTTCGTTCTGCACTTCCAGCCCCAGGTGGGCCTGGCGGACGGCGGCCTGATCGGCGCCGAGGTCCTGGTGCGCTGGCTACATCCAGTCGAGGGCTTGATTCCGCCCAACCAGTTCATCCCCCTGGCGGAGGAGACCGGGCTCATCGTCCCCCTAGGCGAGTGGGTCTTGCGCAAGGCTTGCGAGCAGTGGCTATGCTGGCGCGACATCGGACTGACGCCGGTTCCCCTTGCGGTCAACATCTCGCCGCGACAGTTCCGCCAGCAGGATTTCGCCCAAGTGGTGCGACGGGTGCTTGAGGAAACCGGTGTGCCCGCCTCGGCGCTGGAACTGGAACTCACCGAGGGCGCCCTGATGCACCAGGGCGAAGACGCGGAAGACGCGCTGCGCGGCCTCAAGGAACTGGGAGTTGGTCTAGCCATTGACGATTTCGGCACCGGCTATTCCTCGCTGGCCTATCTCAAGCGTTTCCCACTCGACCAACTCAAGATCGACCAGAGTTTCGTGCGCGATCTCACGCACGATACCGGCGATCGGGAGCTCGTCTCCACCATCATCGCCATGGCGCGGAAACTCCGACTGAAGGTGCTGGCGGAAGGCGTGGAGACTCGCGAACAGTTCTCCTATCTGGTGGAACAGGGCTGCGACGCTTACCAAGGCTATCTCTACAGCCGCCCGGTACCGGCGGCGGAATTCGAGGTTTTGTTGCGTGAGCGGAATATGTAGGCGGCCGCGGCGGCAAAAACATAGGCCCCGCGGGGCCTATGCATCGGGAATCGGCGAGGTCAGTTCTTGCGCACCAGATTCTGGTCCACCCAGCCCGCCCCGTCATTACCCTCCACAGCCAGGAAGCCATTCTTGATGTCACCGGTGAACACCAGTTCATCCCCGCGCTTCAAGTTCGACAGCACCTTGCTGTTCTTGTTGGGTTCGGCATAGACCTTGAGGCCGCCGATCTTGCCAGTGATCACGTCGCCGCTCTGGAAGCCGCCGCCGGCCTGGGTGGGCTTGCCCGAGGGGCCCTTGAGGCTGATTTGCTGGCGCTGCATGTCCGGGTTGTCGCGGACGGCGCGCACGATGTTGTTCCAGTTGTCCATGAAGCCGGAGGCCACCACCTTGCCCTCGGCGGTGTTCTCGTAGGCGCCGAGGGCGCCCACGGCGCCGCCGCCGAAGCCGATGCCGCCGAGGCTGAAGTCACTCGATTTCGCCATGCCCGTGGCGGAAGCGACCTGCAGGCTGGTGCGGGAATCGGCGAGCAGCATGCTGGTCTGCGCTTCCTTGAACTTCAAACCCGCGGCCAACAGGGCGCCGCCCACGCCGAACAGGCCACCCAGCGCCGCCCCCACGCCGCCCGCGTCCTTGTTGGAGAAGGCCACGTCCGGGGTCAGCACGTAGTCGGCGGTGACCATCTGGCCACCGCCCATGTTGGAGCCGCTGCGCAATTCGCCGCTCTTGGCCAGATCCCGCTCCTGCATCAGATTCCGCATGGCGCGGCCGCGCTCCACCACCACGAAACAATTGGACTGCTGGATCATCATGCGGATGAGGCCGACGGGGGAGGGCAGGCCGTACTACATGAGGGCCTGACCCACATAATCCTGCGGCTCCGAAACGGCCAGGGTACCGTAGGGCTTGTCGCACTTTTCCAGGGCGGCCGGGGCATTCTTGGCGCCATCGGGGCCGGCGGAACCCGACACCGTGTTCTTGTCGTCGCCGCCTCCAAGCTTGATGCCGAGGAAAGCGTGGGCGGTGAGGGGAGCCTGGGTGAGGAACAGGCCGGTGAGCAGAGCGGACAAGGTCTTGTGCATGGTCTCTCCAAGTTCGGGTTATCACGGGGGCTGCCAGCGGGCTGCGCGGAATGTATCGGGACCCGGACATTCCGGCAACCATCCCCACGATTCGGTGGAACGCCTCCGGATTCCGCGCGGGTTCAGACCCGGACAGGTCCGTCGCGTGGCCGAAGCGATGATGCGGCGACTCCGGGGGGGCGAATCACATCCCCGGCATCATCCCCTTCATGCCGCGCATCATTTTCGCCAGGCCGCCCTTGCCCATCGACTTCATCATCTTCTGGGCCTGCTCGAACTGGTTGAGCAGGCGATTGACGTCCTGCACCTGCACCCCGGCGCCGGCGGCGATGCGGCGCTTGCGGCTGGCCTTGAGGATTTCCGGCTTGCGCCGCTCCTCCGGGGTCATGGAATTGATGATGCCCTCGATGCGCTGCATCTGTTTCTCGCCCTGGGCCAGTTCGCCGGCGCCGAGCTTGCCGGCGCCGGGCAGCTTGTCCACCAGCGAGGAGAGACCGCCCAGCTTCTTCATCTGCTGCATCTGCGCCTTGAAGTCCTCCAGGTCGAAGCCCTTGCCGCTTTTCAGCTTCTGCACCGTCTTCATGGCCTCGGCGTGATCCACCGAGCGCTGCGCCTCCTCGATCAGGGAAAGCACGTCGCCCATGCCCAGCACGCGGCTGGCCATGCGTTCCGGGTGGAACACCTCGATGCCCGAAAGTTTTTCGCCGACGCCGACCAGCTTGATCGGCTTGCCGGTGATGTGCCGTACCGACAGGGCGGCGCCGCCGCGCGCGTCGCCGTCCAGCTTGGTGAGGATGACGCCGGTGAGCGGCAGGACGTCGTTGAAGGCCTTGGCCGTGTTGACCGCGTCCTGGCCCTGCATGGCGTCCACCACGAACAGGGTCTCGATGGGCTGCAACAGGGCGTGCAGGTCCTTGATCTCGTCCATCATCGCCGCGTCGACGTGCAGGCGGCCGGCGGTGTCGACGATGAGCACGTCGTAGAGATGCTTCCGTGCGTGGTCCAGGGCGGCGGCGGCGATGGCGGCCGGCTTCTGGTCGCCGGAGGAGGGGAAGAAATCGACGCCGGCCTGGCCGGCCACGGTCTTCAACTGCTCGATGGCGGCGGGGCGGTAGACGTCGCAGCTCACCACCAGGATCTTCTTCTTGCCGGCCTCGCGGATGACGCGGCAGAGCTTGCCCGTCGAAGTGGTCTTGCCGGCGCCCTGCAGGCCGGACATGAGGAACACCGCCGGCGGCTGCGTGGAGAAATCGAGCGGCGCGGCCTGCTCGCCCATGAGGGCGGTGAGTTCCTTGTGCACCACGCCGATGAGTTGCTGGCCGGGGGTGAGGCTTTGCAGCACCTCCTGGCCCATGGCCTTTTCCTTCACCCGGGCGATGAAGTCCCGCACCACGGGCAGGGCCACGTCGGCCTCCAGCAGGGCCACGCGCACCTCGCGCAGGGCGTCCTGGATGTTGGCTTCGGTCAGGCGGCCCTGGCCGCGCAGGTTCTTGACGACTTTGGAAAGACGATCGGTGAGATTATCGAACATGATTTATGGGGATCAATCGGGATGCGCTAGACTTCGGCCACAAGTCTAACAGTCCTGACCCGTCATGCCGGACACCTTGCTTTTCCTGCTTAGCATTCTCGGCTATTTCGCACTGGCGGCCTGGTATTGGCCGGGCCGGCCGGGCTGTTGCCGCACGGACTGGGTGCCGCGCCTGCTGCCCGTGCTGCCGCTGGCCCTGCATCTCTACCTGTTGTACGGCGGCGTGCATGGCGGCGGCGGCATTCACATCGGCTTTTCCACCTCCCTGTCGGCGGTCGCCGCCCTCACCGTGATGGTCTACGCGGTGGCGGCCTGGCGCTATCACCTGGGCGGGCTGCAGGCCTTCGTCATGATCTTCGCCGGCACCGCGGTGGCCATCGAGGCGATCTCGCCCGTGCCCCAGGCTGTCCAGCACAGCGCCTCGACGCTGTTCAAGTTGCACCTGGCCATGGCCTTCGCAGCCTACAGCCTGTTCACCATCGCCGCCCTGCACGCGATGCTCATCGCCCTCGCGGAAAAACATCTGCACAAGGCCGTGCCACCCACCATCGTCGCCGGCCTGCCGCCCCTGCTCACCCTGGAGAAGCTCCTGTTCCGCATGATCCAGGCCGGTTTCGCCCTGCTCACCCTGACCCTGCTCTCCGGCGTGTTCTTCGCCGAGGAGATCTTCGGCAAGGCCCTGCCCTTCAACCACAAGACCGTGTTCGGCATGGCCGCCTGGCTGATCTTCGCCGCCCTGCTGCTGGGCCGGCGCATCTACGGCTGGCGCGGGCGCACCGCCATTTCCTGGACCCTGGCCGGCTTCATGAGCCTGCTGCTGGCCTACGTCGGGGTGAAGTTCGTGCTGGAAGTGGTGCTGGGGCGCTGACCCCGGCGGCGGCTCAGACTTCCGGCTTTTCGTCCTCGGGCGGCGTTTCCCGCGCCGTCTTCTCCACCTCCTCCAGCTTGGTTTTCCAGCGCTTGTCCGGCACCACCCGCTGCCTGAAGGCCGGCGTGCGCACCGCCTTGGCCACCGGGTTGCGGGGGCGGCGGGGCGGTCCGGAGGCGCGCTTGTTCATTTGTCCAGGCACAACCGCAGCGCTTCACGCCACTCGGGCAGGCGCAGGCCGAACACACGCTCCAGCTTGCCGTTGTCGAGGCGGGAATTGAGGGGCCGCCTGGCCGGCGTCGGGTAGTCGCCGCTGGGGATGGGCAGCAGCCGGGCGGGCGTGGCCGGCGGGTCGAGTTCCTCGATGGCGGCGGCGAAGCCGTGCCAGGAAGTCTCGCCGGCGTTGGTCATGTGGTAAACGCCCCAGGGCTCGGGCTTGTCCGCCCCACGCGAGGGGGACTGGACCTGGGCCAGGACCTGGGCGGTGGCTTCCGCCAGATGGCGGCACCAGGTGGGGGCGCCGATCTGGTCGGCGACGATCTTCAGTTCCGGCCGTTCCCGCATCAGCCGACGCATGGTCAACAGGAAGTTGGCGCCGCGCGCGCCATACACCCAGGAGGTACGGAAGATCAGGTGACGCCGGCAGCGCGCGCGGATGGCCTGTTCGCCAGCGAGCTTGCTGGCGCCGTAGACGTTGAGCGGGCCGGTGGCGTCGTCCTCGCGCCAGGGAGTGTCGCCGGAGCCGTCGAAGACGTAGTCGGTGGAGTAGTGCACCAGCAGCGCGCCCAATTTCTCCGCTTCCTCCGCCAGGAGGCCCGGAGCGACGGCGTTGATGGCGTGCGCCCGCTCCGCCTCGCTTTCCGCCTTGTCCACGGCGGTATGCGCGGCCGGGTTGACGACGATGCGGGGCCGCGCCTCGGCCATGACGCGGCGGATGGCGTCCGCGTCGGCCAGGTCCAGCGTCTTGCTGTCCGTGGCCACCACCTCGCCCAGGGTGGACAGGGTGCGCGCCAACTCCCAGCCCACCTGGCCGTTGCAGCCGGTGAGGAGGATGCGGGGCGGGGTGCTCACGGGTACACCTCGGCGTCCTTCAGCAGTGGGGCGATCTGGTCCTTGGCGGACAGTTGCGGCTCGCCTTCGAGCGGCCATTGCACGCCGATTTCCGGGTCGTTCCAGCGCACCCCCCGGTCCCACTGCGGCGCGTACTGGGCGGTGGTCTTGTAGAGGAAGTCCGCGGCTTCCGACAGCACCAGAAAACCGTGGCCGAAGCCCGGTGGGATCCACAGCATGCGCCGGTTGTCGGCGGTGAGCTCGAAGCCCACCCATTTACCGAAGTGGGGCGAGGATTTGCGCAGGTCCACGGCCACGTCGAACACCGCGCCGCTCACCACCCTCACCAGTTTGCCCTGGGGCTCGTGCAACTGGTAATGCAGGCCGCGCAGCACGCCCTTCGCGGAGCGGGAGTGGTTGTCCTGCACGAAGTCCAGGTCCAGGCCAAGGCCGGCGAAGGTCTGTTTGTTCCAGCTTTCCAGGAAGAAGCCGCGGGCATCGCCGAACACCTTGGGTTCGATGAGCAGGACGCCGGGCAGGGCGGTTTCCATCACGTTCATCAGAACACCCGTTCGGTGAGCATGGCCAGCAGGTACTGGCCGTAGGCGTTCTTCTTCAGCGGCTCGGCCAGCCGCGCCACCTGTTCGGCGTCGATGTAGCCCTGGCGATAGGCGATTTCCTCCGGACAGGCGATCTTCAGGCCCTGGCGTTTCTCGATGGTCTCGATGAACAGGCCCGCCTCCAGCAGCGATTCGTGGGTACCGGTGTCGAGCCAGGCATGGCCGCGGCCCATGATGGAGACGTTGAGATCGCCCCAGTCCAGGTATTGCCGGTTGACGTCGGTGATTTCCAGTTCGCCGCGCGGCGAGGGCTTCAGGTTGCGCGCCACCTCCGACACCCGCTGGTCGTAGAAGTACAGACCGGTGACGGCGTAGTTGGATTTGGGCTGCTGCGGCTTTTCCTCCAGGCTGATGGCGCGGCCCTGGGCATCGAATTCGACAACGCCATAGCGTTCCGGATCGTGCACCCGGTAGGCGAACACCGTGGCGCCCGACGGCTGGGCGCTGGCGGCGCGCAAATCCTGGGCCATCTCGTGGCCGTAGAAGATGTTGTCGCCCAGCACCAGGGCGCTGGGCTGATCGCCGACGAACTCGGCGCCGATGATGAAGGCCTGTGCCAGGCCGTCGGGACTCGGCTGCACGGCGTACTCGAGATGAATGCCCCATTGTCCGCCGTCGCCCAGCAACTGTTCGAAGCGCGGCGTGTCCTGCGGCGTCGAGATGATCAGGATGTCGCGGATACCCGCCAGCATGAGCGTGGTCAGCGGGTGGTAGATCATGGGCTTGTCGTAGATCGGCAGCAGTTGCTTCGACACCGCCAGGGTGGCGGGGTAGAGGCGGGTACCGGAACCGCCGGCCAATATGATTCCCTTTCTTTGGCGAGTGGCGAGTGGTGAGTAGCCAGTGGATTGGTTGGTCATTTGTCCTCGGCTTTCGTTAGTTTTCGGCTGAAACCGGTCAGGAGTTTGCCAACACGGTCAGCTATCTCGATGATGGGATGATCGGCAGGGATATACCCCAGCATGATCGCAATGTGAATCTGTGTATCCAGTTCACTCAACGAGCCCCGGGCGATGCCTAAAAAATGCAGGTATTCACGATTACCATGGCGTGCCGCACCTTCGGCAATGTTGCTCGGTATGGAGACGGCAGCCCTCCACATCTGGCTCACCAGACCGAATGACTCTTCCTTCGGGAAAGTGGCTGTCGCCCTATAGACTTCCTTCACCAACAGCATGGCTTGTTTCCAGACTTCCAAACGCTGGTGAGGCTTGCTGTACTCCACTTGCCACTCGCTACTCACCACTCGCGCCATACTGTTTCCCTACCCACTCCCGATACGCGCCGCTGGCCACGTTCTCGACCCATTGCATGTTGTCCAGATACCACTGCACGGTCTTGCGGATGCCGGTCTCGAAGGTCTCGGCGGGTTTCCAGCCGAGTTCGCGATGGATCTTGCCGGCGTCGATGGCGTAACGGCGGTCGTGGCCGGGGCGGTCCTTGACGTAGGTGAGCAGGCGCTCATAGGGGCCGGCGGGGTCCGGTTTCATTTCGTCCAGCAGGCCGCAGACGATCTTCACGATGTGGAGGTTGGGCATCTCGTTCCAGCCGCCGACGTTGTAGGTCTCGCCCAGGCGGCCCTTGTCCAGTACCGCGCGGATGGCGGAGCAGTGGTCCGTCACGTACAGCCAGTCGCGCACGTTCATGCCGTCGCCGTAGATCGGCAGCGGCTTGCTCTTCGTGGCGTTGAGGATCATCAGCGGGATCAGCTTCTCCGGGAACTGGTAGGGGCCGTAGTTGTTGGAGCAGTTCGTGGTCAGCGTGGGCAGGCCGTAGGTGTGGTGGTAGGCACGCACCAGGTGGTCGGAACTGGCCTTGCTGGCGGAGTAGGGGCTGTTCGGGGCGAACGGCGTCTCTTCGGTGAAGGGCGCGTCGTCCGGGCCGAGTGAACCATAGACCTCGTCCGTGGAGACGTGCAGGAAGCGGAAGCCGGCCTTATCCGCCTCGGGCAGGTTCATCCAGTAGCCGCGGGCTTCTTCGAGCAGGTGGAAGGTGCCGACGATGTTGGTCTGGATGAAGTCCTCGGGGCCATGGATGGAACGGTCCACGTGCGACTCGGCGGCGAAGTTGACGATGGCGCGCGGCCGCTGTTCGGCCAGCAGCCTGCCCACCAGGGCGCGGTCGCCGATGTCGCCGTGCACGAAGAGGTGCCGGCTGTTTTTGCCATGCTCGCCTTTCAGGCTCGCCAGGTTCTCCAGATTGCCCGCGTAGGTGAGCTTGTCCAGGTTGAGGATGGGCTCGTCGTTCAGGCGCAACCAGTCGAGCACGAAATTCGCGCCGATGAAGCCGGCGCCGCCGGTAACCAGGATCATGTATTACTCCCTTTCAAACGTAGCCACGTCATCCCGGCGTAAGCCGGGATCCAGGTGGTTTGTGAACTGGATTCCGGCTTACGCCGGAATGACGATTCAAGGTTCATAGCCATTTGGGTTCAAGGATTGCCAGCGCCAGGTGTCCTCGCACATTTCCTCCAGGCCGCGTCGGGCCTTCCAGCCCAGTTCCCGTTCCGCCTTGGCCGGGTCGGCCCAGCACTGGGCGATGTCGCCGGCGCGGCGCGGCGCGAAGCGGTAGGGCACCGGCCGGCCGCTGGCCTGCTCGAAAGCCTTGGCCATCTCCACCACGCTGTAGCCGCGTCCGGTGCCCAGGTTCCAGACGCGCACGCCGGGACCTTCCGCCAGCTTTTCCACCGCCTTGACGTGGCCCTGCGCGAGGTCCACGACGTGGATGTAGTCGCGCACGCCGGTGCCGTCCGGGGTGGGATAGTCGTTGCCGAACACGCTGAGGTATTCGCGCCGGCCCACCGCCACCTGCGAGATGTAGGGCATCAGGTTGTTGGGGATACCGCGCGGGTCCTCGCCGATGCGGCCGCTCTTGTGGGCGCCCACCGGGTTGAAGTAGCGCAGCAGGGCGATGGACCAGGCCGGATCGGCGATGGCCACGTCCTGAAGTATCTTTTCGATGAACAGCTTGCTGGTGCCGTAGGGGTTGGTGGTGCCGCCCACCGGGAAATCCTCGCGGATGGGCACCGAAGCCGGATCGCCGTAGACCGTGGCGGAGGAGCTGAAAACGATGGTTCTGACCCCCGCCGCCTGCATGGCCTCGAACAGGGTGACGCTGCCGGCGATGTTGTTGTCGTAGTAGAGCAGGGGCTTCTCCACCGACTCGCCCACCGCCTTCAGACCGGCGAAATGGATCACCGCGTCGATGTCGTGGTCGCGGAACAGGGCGTCCAGCGCGGCCCGGTCGCGGATGTCGTCCTGGATGAAGGGGAAGTCCAAGCCGGTCAGTTCCCGCACCCGCTCCAGGGACTTGGGGCTGCTGTTGCAGAGGTTGTCCAGCACGACGATGTCGTAGCCTGCGTTGAGGAATTCGACGCAGGCGTGGGAGCCGATGTAGCCGGCGCCACCGGTGATGAGGATGGTTTTCATGGAAACCTTTCTTAGCGGGTAGCTCGTAGCTTGTAGCGGGTAGCTCTCTCAAGAAACACATCGTAAACCATTGATTCCGTAGGGTGGATAAGCGCAGCGCATCCACCATCACCGCCGCCATTGGTGGATGCGCTGCGCTTATCCACCCTACCGTGTTTCTTCGGGACGATTTGCGGCTGCGGCCCGATTACTTCGCTAATACAGCGCGCCGTGGGCGCGGAAATCTGAAGCTACCAGCTACCGACTACAAGCTACCCGCTGCCTTCAGTCAAATACCACCGTCTTGTTGCCGTAGACCAGGATGCGGTTGTCGATGTGCCACTTCACCGCCCGCGACAGCACCACTTTTTCCAGGTCGGCACCCTTCTGCACCAGGTTGTCGAGGTCGTCGCGGTGGCTGATGCGGGTCACGTCCTGCTCGATGATAGGGCCGTCGTCCAGCACTTCAGTCACATAGTGGCTGGTCGCGCCGATCAGCTTCACGCCCCGCTCGAAGGCGCGCTGGTAAGGCTTGGCGCCGTGGAAGGCGGGCAGGAAGGAGTGGTGGATGTTGATGATGCGGTTGGGGTAGTGGCGGATAAAGTCCTGCGACAGCACCTGCATGTAGCGGGCCAATACAAAGAAATCGACGTGGTGGGCTTCGAGCAGGGCGCGCTGCTGGGCTTCCGCCTCCGGTTTGTTGTCCTTGCTCACCTGGATGTGCTGGAAGGGAATCTTGTAGGCCTCCGCCAGCCAGTGGGTGTCCGGATGGTTGCTGAGGATCAGCGGGATGTCGCAATACAACTCGCCGGCGTGGTGGCGGTAGAGCAGGTCGGCCAGGCAGTGGTCGAACTTGCTGACGAAGATGGCCATGCGCGGCTTCACGCTGGACAGCGACAGGCGCCACTCCATGCAGTGCTCGGCGGCGATGGGGCCGAAGGTCTCGTCGAACTTGTGCAGGCCCAGGTCGAAGCCTTCCAGCGCCCATTCAACGCGCATCAGGAACAGGCCGGCCTCGCTGTCCTGGTGCTGGTCGGCGTGCAGGATGTTGGCGTTGTGCCTGAGCAGGAAGTTGGCGATGGCGGCGACCAGACCCTTTTTATCGGGGCAGGCGATGAGCAGGACGGCGGTATTGCGCATGGTGTTATGGGCTGTGCAGTGCAATAAAACGAGCCGCCATGATACCCGACCGTGTCTGTGGACTCTGTGGATAAGTCTGAAAACAGTAATGGAATCTGTGGGTTTCCGAAGACACTTGCTGTCGATAAGGCGGTGGACAAATTGTGCATAAAAAAAGTGTTGACGAGGTGGAGTCGGACACTAGAATTAGTGCCAACAACACAGCAAGACACTATATTTAGTGTTTTCTAATACACCAACGGATGCCGGGCACGTCACCGGCGCCATACCGAAGGAGACGCTCCGATGCAATCCGCCACCGAATTCCAGCCCGCTTCCGGTCTCGCCCCCGTTCCCCCCCTGTCCATCGACGAAGCCCCTGCCGCCTCGCCTTACGCCGGCCACAAGATCATCCGCCGCAACGGCGCCGTGGTGGCCTTCGAGCCGTCCAAGATCTCCATCGCCCTGACCAAGGCCTTCATCGCCGTCAACGGCGGCCAGGCCGCCGCCAGCGCCCGCATCCGCGACCTGGTGGAGAACCTGACCGGCAACGTGGTGAACGCCCTGATCCGGCGCCAGCCCGAGGGCGGCACCTTCCACATCGAGGACATCCAGGACCAGGTGGAACTGGCCCTCATGCGCTCCGGTGAGCACGAAGTGGCGCGCGCCTACGTGCTCTACCGCGAAAAGCGCAACGAGGAGCGGGCCAAGCAGAAGCGCCAGCAGGCCAAGGACCACGCCCTCTTTTGCCTGGAAAACGGCGAACGCCAGCCCCTGAACCTGGACCACCTCGCCACCATCGTCGCCGCCGCCTGCGAAGGCCTTCCGGAAACCAATCCGCAAGCCATCCTGCAAGCCACCCTGCGCGACATCTACGACGGCGTGCCGATGGACGAGGTGCGCAAATCCCTCATCCTCTCCGCCCGCTCCCTCATCGAGAAGGACCCGGACTACACCTACGTCACCTCCCGCCTGCTCATGCATTCCATCCGCCGCGAGGTGCTGGGCGAGGAAGTGGACCAGGCCGACATGGCCGCCCGTTACGCCGACTACTTCCCCGCCTACGTGAAGCGGGGCATCGAGGCCGAGTTGCTGGACGAGCGTCTGCTGCATTTCGACCTGGACCGCCTGGCCGCCGTGCTGGACGCCAGGCGCGACCTGCAATTCCAGTACCTGGGCCTGCAAACCCTGTACGACCGCTACTTCCTGCACATCGACGAGCGCCGCATCGAACTGCCGCAGGCCTTCTTCATGCGCGTCGCCATGGGCCTGGCCTTGAACGAGATCGACCGGGAAGTCCGCGCCATCGAGTTCTACGAGGTGTTGTCCAGGTTCGACTACATGAGCAGCACGCCCACCCTGTTCAACGCCGGCACCCGCCACAGCCAGCTCTCCTCCTGCTACCTCACCACCATCCCCGACGACCTCGACGGCATCTACCAGGGCATCAAGGAAAACGCCCTGTTGCAGAAATACGCCGGCGGCCTGGGTAACGACTGGACCCGGGTGCGCGCCCTGGGCGCCTACATCAAGGGCACCAACGGCAAGAGCCAGGGCGTGGTGCCCTTCCTCAAGGTGGCCAACGACACCGCCGTGGCGGTGAACCAGGGCGGCAAGCGCAAGGGCGCGGTGTGCGCCTTCCTGGAAACCTGGCACATGGACATCGAGGAATTCCTGGAGCTGCGCAAGAACACCGGCGACGACCGCCGCCGCACCCACGACATGAACACCGCCAACTGGGTGCCGGACCTGTTCATGAAGCGGGTTATGGCCAACCCCGCAACGGAAAACGCCGAGTGGACCCTGTTCTCCCCCTCCGACTGCCCGGACCTGCACGACCTCACCGGCCGCGCCTTCGAAGCCGCCTATCTGCGCTACGAGGACAAGGCCGCGCGCGGCGAGATCAAGGTTTTCAAGAAGATTGCCGCCGTGGGCCTGTGGCGCAAGATGCTGTCCATGCTGTTCGAGACCGGCCATCCCTGGATCACCTTCAAGGACGCCTGCAACGTGCGCTACACCAACCAGCACGTGGGCGTGGTGCACAGCTCCAACCTTTGCACCGAGATCACCCTGCACACCAACGACAACGAGATCGCCGTGTGCAACCTGGGTTCCGTGAACCTGGCCAACCACCTGAAGGACGGCGGCCTGGATCACGACAAGCTGCGTAAGACCATCCGCACCGCCATGCGCATGCTGGACAACGTCATCGACATCAATTTCTACAACGTCGGCAAGGCCCGCAACTCCAACCTCAAGCACCGTCCCGTGGGCATGGGCACCATGGCCTTCCAGGACGCCCTGCACCTGCTGCGCATCCCCTACGCCTCCGCCGAGGCCGTGGAGTTCGCCGACCGGGCCATGGAAGCCGTCGCCTACTACGCCTACTGGGCCTCCACCGAGCTGGCCGAGGAGCGGGGCCGCTACAGCACATTCAATGGCTCCCTGTGGAGCCAGGGCATCCTGCCCCAGGACTCCCTGAAGAAGCTGGCCGAGGAGCGCGGCGGTTATCTCGAGGCCGACTTCTCCGAGACCCTGGATTGGGACGCCCTGCGCCAGCGCATCCTCAGCGTGGGCATGCGCAACTCCAACTGCCTGGCCATCGCCCCCACCGCCACCATCGCCAACATCGTCGGCGTCTCCGCCAGCATCGAGCCCACCTACCAGAACCTGTTCGTCAAATCGAACCTGTCCGGCGAGTTCACCGTGGTCAACCAGTACCTGGTGCGCGACCTCAAGGCCCTGAACCTGTGGGACGAGGTCATGGTGGGCGACATCAAGTACTTCGATGGCAGCCTGGCCAAGATCGACCGCATCCCGGCCGAGCTGCGCGCCCTCTACGCCACCGCCTTCGAAGTCGATCCGGTCTGGCTCATCGAGGCCGGCGCCCGCCGCCAGAAGTGGATCGATCAGGCCCAGAGCCTCAACCTCTACTTCCACGGCGCCAGCGGCAAGAAGCTGGACGAGACCTACAAGCTGGCCTGGATTCGCGGCCTCAAGACCACCTACTACCTGCGCTCCATGGGCGCCACCGCCGCCGAGAAATCCACCGGCCGGGGCGGCGAACTGAACGCCGTCTCGAGTGGTGGCGGCGGCATGGGCGGCGGCATGTCGGCCTCCGGACTGGGCGCGGCGGGCGGCGCCGGGCAGGGCGGCTACGTGGCCGCCCCCAACCTGCCGGAGCCGGAGATCGCAGGCCGTGCCTGCACCCTGCGTCCCGGCGATCCCGGCTTTGAGGAATGCGAGGCTTGCCAGTAAGGAGCCGGCCATGACGCCTCGCGAACTGGCGGAGGAGGTTTCCAGCCTCTTCAGCCTGCCCGACTTGGTGGTGCGGGCCTGCGCGGTGATGGATTCGCCATCCTCCACCGCCGATGACCTCATCGAGGTCATCGAGCTCGACGCCAACCTGGTCGCCACCGTGCTGCGGTTGTCCAACTCGGTGCTCTATGCCGGCCGCGGCAACATCGCCACCCTCAACCGCGCGGTGGCCCTCATCGGCCAGAACGCGGTGCGCGACCTGGTGCTGGCCACTGCCGCGGTGAACACCTTCCGCGACATCCCGGAAGAGTTCGTCGACATGGACACCTTCTGGGACAACAGCGTCACCTGCGCCGTCATCGCCCGGCTGATAGCCGGCCGCCTGCGCGTTCGCGACGCCGAGGGCCTGTTCCTGGCCGGCCTGCTGCACGGCGTCGGCCGCCTGGTGTTCTACGCGCGGCGCCCCGCGGAATACCGCGCCGCCCTGCGCCTGGCGCGCGAAGGCTCGTGGCTGCTGACCGACGCCGAGCAGGCCGTGTTCGGCTTCAGCCATGCCGAGGTCGGCGCCGCCCTGCTGGAAACCTGGGGACTACCGGAGTCCTTGACCGTCCCCGTACGCCACCAGCTCGACCCCGCCACGGCCGCTTCACACCCGCGCGAAGTGGCCATCGTCCACCTCGCCGCCGACATGGCCGCCCACCTGGCGCCCTGCCTGAAGAGCAACCGCGAAGCTGAAACCTACGTGCCCGACGCCCGCGCCGCCGCGAGCATGCGGACGCTGGAGTTGAACCCGGCCGCGCTGCTGGAGATCACCGCCGACGCCCTGGCCGCCAGCCTGGAAGTCATCGAAATCATCCATCCCACCAGCAGCATCATCTACTGAACCCGGAAATTACCGAGGAGACCACAACATGCTGAACTTCGAAGACGACATCCCCGCCAGCCCCGCCGCCCGTCCGGCGCCGCCCCCCGGAGGCTTCGACCCCGCCTACCTCTCCTTCGGCCTCGGCCAGCCGCGCCTGCAACCCCGCCAACCCGAACCCGCCTCGCCAATCCCCCCCTTTGCAAAAGGCCCCCATACGGGGATAAAGGGGCTAGGGGGGATTCCTCGCGAGTCGGAAACGCCCAATGCAGCCCCCCCCGCCGAAGACATCTCCCGCCGCCGCGTGCGCGTCGAGGACAAGCTCATCATCAACGCCAAGGCCGACGTCAACCAGCTCGTCCCCTTCAAGTACAAGTGGGCCTGGGAAAAGTACATCGCCGCCTGCGCCAACCACTGGATGCCGCAGGAAGTGAACATGAACCGGGACATCGCCACCTGGAAGGACCCCAACGGCCTGTCCGAGGACGAGCGCCTCATCGTCAAGCGCAACCTGGGCTTCTTCGTCACCGCCGACAGCCTGGCCGCCAACAACATCGTGCTCGGCACCTACCGCCAGATCACCGCCCCCGAATGCCGCCAGTACCTGCTGCGCCAGGCCTTCGAGGAGGCCATCCACACCCACGCCTACCAGTACATCGTCGAAAGCCTGGGCCTCGACGAGGGCGAAATCTTCAACGCCTACCACGAGGTGAGCAGCATCAAGGCCAAGGATGAATTCCTGCTGCCCTTCATCGACGTGCTCTCCGACCCCAATTTCAAGACCGGCACCCCGGAGAACGACCAGACCTTCCTGAAGAGCCTGATCGCCTTCGCCTGCATCATGGAAGGCCTGTTCTTCTACGTCGGCTTCGTCCAGATCCTGGCCATGGGCCGGCAGAACAAGATGACCGGCGCCGCCGAGCAGTACCAGTACATCCTGCGCGACGAGTCCATGCACTGCAATTTCGGCATCGACATGATCAACCAGATCAAGCTGGAAGAGCCCTACCTGTGGACCTCCGAGTTCAAGGCCGAGCTCAAGGGCATGTTCCAGAAGGCCGTGGAACTGGAATACCAGTACGCCGAGGACACCATGCCCCGGGGCGTGCTGGGCCTCAACGCGCCCATGTTCAAGGAATACCTGCGCTTCATCGCCAACCGCCGCGCCACGCAAATCGGCCTGGACGAACTCTTCCCCGGCGCCAGCAACCCCTTCCCGTGGATGGCCGAAATGATCGACCTGAAGAAGGAGAAGAACTTCTTCGAGACCCGGGTCACCGAGTACCAGACCGGCGGGGCGCTGGCCTGGGATTGAAGCCGGGGTCGAGCCCATGAACGAACGCATCACCTACTGCATGCCCTCCCGCTGCCCCCTGAGTGCGGGTTGCCAACGTTTTGAAAACGATGCAGCCCGGCACAGCCTGCAACGCACCTACGCGGACTTTAGCTAGGAGTTGGTACGCCCCGCCGGTGGGACGGCGAACTGCCCGTTCTATCTGGAAAAGGCGGCGGCGGACTTGGCCCAGTAAGCGTGCCCTGTAGAACAAGACAGTCCCCTCTCCCGCAGGCGGGATAGGGTGAGGGAGAGGGAAAGTCTTCCCAAACCACCCACAAGAAACACCCCACACCACCCCAGGAGACCCCACCCATGCGCAGCCCCCAAGCCCACGAAGTCAAAGCCCAAATCACCGAATTCCTCGCCAAGGTCAAAACCAACAAGGGAGCGACGGTCATCAGCCGTAACCGGGGCATTGAACGCATGACCCAGATGACAAAGGCGATCCGCGAAGCGAGATCCCAGGTAATGGCCTGAGCCCCAACCCGACCCAAGGTCCGCCAAGTTGCCGGGAGTTCCCGAAATGCGAAGCAGCATCCACGGCGCTGCCTTGGTGCTGCCGATGTAACCATGAAAACCCTCTACGCCCTGGTCGCTTCCCCCTTCGCCGCTCACTTCCCTGACCTGTACGAGGAACTGGGCATCACGGCGGAGCGCTTCGACTCCGCCCGCAACCTGCACCGCGCCTTGAAGAAGCAAAAGCCCGATTTCTTCGTCGGCGAGTTCATCTATGCCTGGGGAAACGACTACGCGGGCAACACGATCTCCAACCTGGACGTCACCCTGCGGACCCTCCAGGCGGTGGCGCCGGGGGCGCGGATCGTCATCGTCATGCAGCCCGGCGAGGCGGCCCACATCGGCAAACTGCTGGAGTTGTTCCCCGTCCATGCCATGCTGAAGTACCCCATTGCCGAGGATCAGATGCGGGCCGCCTTGCAAAGCCCGGTCCATTGATGGGGCCAGGCGCGAATTGTCTTTCTGACCCATCTCTCCCCCTGCACCAGGCATGTGCGGCCGTTACGCCTTCCTCTCCCCACCCGCCGAAGTGGCCGCCCACTTCGGCCTGGCGGAGTGCGCCGAATACCTGCCCCGCTTCAACATCCCGCCCGGCACCGACATCCCGGTGATCCGCCTGTCTCCCGAAGGCAAGCGGGTGCTGCATCGGTTGCGCTGGGGGCTGGTGCCGCACTGGGCGAAGGATCCGGCCATCGGCGCCAAACTGAACAACGCCCGCGCCGAGGGGGTGAGGGAGAAGCCTTCCTTTCGCGATGCCTTCCGCCGCCGCCGCTGCCTGATTCCGGCCAGCGGGTTCTACGAGTGGCACACCGAGGGGCGGGTGAAGCAGCCCTGGTATTTCAGCCTGAAGTCCGGCGAGCCCCTGGCCATGGGTGGGCTGTGGGAGTCCTGGCGGGCGCCGGACGGCGTCATCCTGCGCACCTGCGCGGTCATCACCACCGAACCCAACCAGCTCATGGCTCCGGTGCACGACCGCATGCCGGTGCTGATCGACCGCGAGCACTGGCGGGACTGGCTGGCCGCGCCGCCGGAGGCGGTGACGGGTCTGCTCGCGCCGCCGCCCGCTGAAATCATGCGGGCCTGGCGCGTGGACCGCCGGGTGAGCCGCGTGGCGGAGGACGACGCGGGCCTGATCGAAGCGCTGGCGGAGGATGACGCCGCGTCGCCCTGAACACCGCCGTGCGGCGACGGCGGCCCGCGCGGTCGTAGAATCGAGGTCCGCGCGGCCCGGCCGCCGGGGGGGCGGCGCCGCCACTGTTGCTGTGACGTGGATCGCAGCCGACGGGCGGATTCCGGTGCAGCCTACAGCCGGCTGCCGCGCCATCCCCGGCGCGCCTTTTCGCCGCTCGCCCATTTCAGGAGAACCACCATGCGTACCCCCCTCATCGCCCTGCTCGCCACTCTCTTTCTGGGTAGCCTGCATCCCGCGCACGCCCAGGCCAACTGGCTCGAAGGCCTGAAGAAGAAGTGGGAGGAGGTGCAGTCCGCGCCCTCCGCCACCAGCGGCATCGGCGCCGCCGCCAGCGTGCTGAGCGAAGAGGATATGGTGAAGGGGCTCAAGGAGGCCCTGTCGCAGGGCACCCGGCAGGCCATTTCCAGCCTGGGCAAGGACGGCGGCTTCCTCAACAACCTGGACGTGAAGATTCCCCTGCCGGACGAGTTGAAGAAGGTGGAGAAGCTGCTGCGCGGCCTGGGCCAGGACAAGTACGCGGACCAGTTCGTCGCCAGCATGAACCAAGCCGCCGAGAAGGCGGTACCGGAGGCGGCCGTCCTGTTTTCCGATGCCATCGCGCAGATGAGCCTGGCCGACGCCAAGTCCATCCTCAAGGGGCCGGACGACGCCGCCACCCAGTATTTCCGCAAGACCAGCGAGGCCAGGCTGAAGGAGCGCTTCCGGCCCATCGTGCAGGCCGCCACCGACCAGGCCGGCGTCACCTCCGCCTACAAGTCGCTGATGCGCCAGGCCGGCCCCGCCGCCAAGTTGCTGGGGGTGCAAGCCACCGACCTGGACGCCTACGTCGAAGGCAAGGCCGTGGACGGACTGTTCAAGATGATCGCCGCCGAGGAACAGCGCATCCGCAAGGATCCCCTGGCGCGCGGCACGGATCTGTTGAAGAAGGTGTTCGGTTCCCTGGGGCGTTGAGCATTCCGCGTGGCCTGGGACTAGAATGAAGCAGCGCGGCCACGTTGCCGTGGACCGCGCCTGTGACAACCATCCTCAGGAGACTTCCATGATGCACACCCCCGGCGCTTGCCGCGCCCCGCGCTCCCATTCCGTATTGCTCGGCCTCGCCGCCGCCTTCGTGCCCATGCTGGCCAGCGCCCAGTTCACCCTGGCGCCGCTGCCCTATGCGGCCGACGCCCTGGAGCCGCATATCGACAAGGCCACCATGGAAATCCACCATGGCCGGCACCACAACGCCTACGTCAACAACCTGAACGCCCAGATCAAGACCTATCCGGAACTGGCGGGCATGTCCCTGGAGGCGATGCAGGGGCAGATGTCCAAATTCAACACGGCGGTGCGCAACAACGGCGGCGGCCATTACAACCATGACCTGTTCTGGAAGGTGATGGCGCCGGAAAGCCAGCGCGGCGCGCCCAGCGCGGCCCTGGCGGCGGCCATCGACAAGACCTTCGGTTCCATGGCGGAGATGAAGAAGCGTTTCGACCAGGCTGCCATGACCCGCTTCGGTTCCGGCTGGGCCTAGCTGATGGTCACCCCGGACAAGAAGCTCGCCGTCAGTTCCACCGCCAACCAGGACAACCCGCTCATGGACCTGCCCGAAATCCAGCGCGGCACCCCCATCCTGGGCCTGGACGTGTGGGAGCACGCCTACTATCTGAAGTACCAGAACAAGCGCGCGGACTACGTCACCAACTGGTGGAACGTGGTCAACTGGAACGAGGTCAACCGCCGCTTTGACGCGGCCATGAAATAAGCCGCGTCACCCCGCCCAAGGTGATGCGCCTGCCCCGCGCCCTCGCCGCCTGGGGGACGCCGGCCTTCGACGGCGTGCTCAAGCAGGAGGTGGAAGGTCTGGATCCCGCCCTGCTGCCCCTCGACGCCGCCCTGGCGCGGGGCAGCCACGTCAGTTCGCCGCGGGTGGGGGCGCGCGTGCTGCGCGCCGAGGCGACGCCGGAACGGCTCAGCGTCAAGCTGGGCCTGTTCTTCACCACGCTGATCGCCGGCTGCGCCTGCGCCGACGACCCCACCCCCGAGGACGACCTGACCGAGTACTGCGAGGTCTGGATGCGCATCGACCGGCGCACGGCGGAGACGGAAGTGGCCCTGGTGGAAGATTGACCACATACAAGACCCGGCCTCGCGCCGGCATGGAGGTGACGCATGCGACGACTGGTGATGTGCTTCGACGGTACCTGGAACCAGGTCCGCGACCAGACCAACGTTTCCCGCATCCACGCGGCGACGGCCGCGATTCCGGAACAGCCGGGCGGTGCCGTGCCGCAGCTCAAGTATTACGACGAGGGCGTCGGCACCCACGTCGGCAGCAAGCTCAGCGGCGGCATGCTGGGACAGGGCCTCACGCGCAATGTCCGCGAAGGCTATGCCTGGCTGATCCGGCACTGGCGCGAGGATGACCAGATCTTCCTGTTCGGCTTCAGCCGCGGCGCCTTCACCGCGCGCAGCCTGGCCGGGCTGATCGGCCAGTGCGGCATCCTGAAGGAACCCGACACCACCCAGGACGAGCGCACGCGCAGGCGCAATGCCCTCGACGCGGCGGCGCGCGTTACCGACCTCTACAAGTTTTCGCACAAGAACGGCGGCGAGCCGATGGCCGCCCTGGGTCCAACCACCCGCAACGCGCGCATCCATTTCATCGGCGTCTGGGACACCGTCGGCGCCCTCGGCGTGCCGCTGCTGAACTTGAGCCACGCCGAGGATTTCCACGACACCGAGTTGGGCGAGAGGGTGGATCACGCCTACCACGCGCTGGCCATCGACGAGCACCGCAAGGACTACCAGGCCACCCTGTGGACACGGATACCCGACCCCGAGCGCCAGGTGGTGGAGCAGCGCTGGTTTCCCGGCGCCCACGCCAACGTCGGCGGCGGCTACGCCGACGACCTGCTGCCGGAACCGCCGCTGGCCTGGATCGCCGCCAAGGCGCGGGATTGCGGCCTGGTGCTGGCGGACGAACTGCTGCGCCTGGACGGCAACGAATACCGTTCGCCGGTGCGCGATTCCTTCGCCGAGTTCATGGGCGGCGCCTACCAGTGGGTGAAACTGAAGCGGCGCCACCAACGCCCCATCGGCGAGACGGTGAACGAGACGGTGGACGAGACCGCGCTGAAGAAATGGGCGGCGGAGTTCGACTACCGGCCGGTCAATCTGGCCCACGCCACCCCCGCCGTGGCCCTGCCGGGCGTCGGCCTCGCCCGCGGTTCCCTGACCCGGCCCTGACCGGCGCGACTAGGAGATTTGCATGAGCCTGCTCATCGACGTGGCCATCGGCCTTGCCCTGGTGTTCTTCCTTGCCTCCATGCTGTGCTCCGGCATGCTGGAGATCCTCGCCCGCTTCCGCTCCGCGCGCGGCCGTCTTATGCGCGAGGGACTGCGCGGCCTAGTTCCGGACCGCTGGCTGTACCTGCGCCTGATCAACCATCCCATGGTGTCGGGCCTGTATCGCGGCCGACCGGGCAAGGGCAGTCCGCCTTCCTATCTGCCGGCGCGCAATTTCAGCCTGGCCCTGGCCGATACCCTGCTGCTGCGCCAGCGCCTGCACGGCGGGGGCAACGACCCCCTCACCCTGGACACCCTGCGGCGGGCGGTGCGCGAGGCGAAGCTGAAGGACCTGCACGTCGGCCACGCCCTGCAACCGGTGGTGGATACCGCGCCCGACCTGGCCGCCGCCCTGGCCGGCATGGATGCCTGGTTCGACACCGCCATGGACCGGGTCAGCGGCTGGTACAAGGCCTATGCCCAGAAAAGGCTGTTCTTCATCGCCTTGGGGGTGGCCGTGCTGTTCAACGTCGATGCGCTGCGCATCGCCACCTCCCTGGCCCATTCCCCCGCCCAGCGCGCGCAGGTGGCCGAGGTCGCCGACCGCCTGACCGGGACCGACACGGCGCCCGCGCTGTCGCTCCAGGAAACGCGAGGGGAGCTGCGGACGTTGGCCGACGCCGGCCTGCCCATCGGTTTCGCCTGTCCCGCCGTCGAGCCCGCGACGCAACAGGCCAACTGGTTGATGTCTCGCCTCGGAAGGCTGGGCGACTGCCTGGGCGCCACCATCGAGACCGAAGACGCGGATATGTCCATGAAGCTGCTGGGCTGGCTGCTCACCGCCCTCGCCGTGTGTCTGGGCGCGCCGTTCTGGTTCGACGCCATGAAACGGCTGGTCAATCTGCGCAGCGCCGGACCCCGGCCGGGCAAGGCGGCCTGAGCGCCGTATCCGCGCCGGCTCGAAGCGCTTGCCGGCGCGGCGGAAGCGGGAGGCGTCGAGGCTGTCCTGCCGGCGATCCGGGCGTCAACCCTGGCGGTTAGAACGGGTTGTACGAGCGTTCCCGCGTGTAATGCATGTAGCCGACGCTGGCGCCGGCGCGCCAGCCCACGCCCAGGCGGATGGGGGCGAGCACGATGGCGTCGCGCTGCTGGTAGTTCATGCCCACGCCCGCCAGCCAGTAGAGGCTGCCATCGACACCGGGGAAGCGCTGGTAGATGGCATTGGTGTCCTTGAGCTTGTAGACCAGGACGAACACCTTGGAGGCGTTCATGCCCAGGTCGAAGCCCACCGAGGGCCCCTGCCAGAACACGCGGGCGCTCTGGCCGTTCTTCAGTTGCAGATCGCCCTTGCCGTAGCTGAGGCCGACGGTGATGGCGGCGGAAAGCTCCTCGCCCTTGATGTAGCCCACCGGCCGGCCCTGTTCCTTGAAGGCCTTCTCGATCACCTTGGCCAGACCCTCCGTGGTTTCGCCGAAAAATCGCTCGGCCTCCTTGACGATGGAGTCCTGGTCGTAGGTGTCGCTTTCGGCGGTGGCCCGCGCGGGCGCGGCCTGCAATAGCCAGAACATCGCCAGCAGGGCGAACAACCAGAAGCGCGTGTAGTGGCGGCGGGGGAACGGAGTGGGATGGGACATGGCGACCTCTCTGAAAAGTGGCAAGTGTTTACCTCTCGGGCTTGTAGCGCAATGCGCGGGAGGATGATCCGGTTGACGCGACCACCCCCGGCCTCCGCCAAGCTCGCCGCAATCCACTAGAATGCCCAATTCGACACGACGGAGGCCGCAATGCAAACGAAATGGGTATACGCCTTTTCCGAAGGCGACGGCAAGAACAAGCATCTGCTCGGCGGCAAGGGCGCCAACCTGTGCGAGATGACCCAGATCGGCCTGCGCGTGCCGCCGGGTTTTGTCATCACCACCGAGGCCTGCCTGGCCTACCTCGACCACCCTCACCACCATCTGCCCGAGGGCGTGATGAAAGAGGTGCGGCAGCAACTGGCCAAGGTGGAGGCGGCCAGCGGCAAGAAGTTCGGCGGTGGCGAGAACCCCCTGCTGGTGTCGGTGCGTTCCGGTTCCGCCATGTCCATGCCGGGCATGATGGACACCATCCTCAACCTCGGCCTCAACGCCGAGACCCTGCATGGGCTCATCGCCCAGACCGGCAACGAGCGCTTCGGCTACGACGCCTACCGCCGCTTCATCCAGCTCTTCGGCAAGGTGGCCCTGGGCGTGCCCGAGGAGCGTTTCGACGCCGAGTTCGAACTGGTCAAGGACAAGGCCGGGGTCAAGCACGACCTGGCGCTCACCGCCCAGAACCTGGCCGAGATCGCCGAACGCTTCCTGGAAGTGGTGCACCACCACACCGGCAAGCCCTTCCCGGCCGACCCCTACGAGCAACTGGAGATCGCCATCAAGGCGGTGTTCAACTCCTGGGGCGGCAAGCGCGCGGTGGATTACCGGCGCGAGTTCAAGATCACCCCGGCCATGGCAAACGGCACCGCGGTCAACGTGGTGGCCATGGTGTTCGGCAACATGGGTGACGATTCCGCCACCGGCGTCGGCTTCACCCGCGATCCGGGCACCGGCGAGAACGTCATGTTCGGCGAATACCTCACCAATGCCCAGGGCGAGGACGTCGTCGCCGGCATCCGCACGCCGAAGCCGGTGGCCGCCCTGGCCGAGGAGATGCCCGACCTCTACCGGCAGCTGGTGGGGCTGCGCGATCGCCTGGAATCCCACTACAAGGAAGTGCAGGACTACGAGTACACCATCGAGAAGGGCGTGCTCTACTGCCTGCAGACGCGCAACGGCAAGATGAACGCGCACGCCCTGGTGCGCACCTCGGTGGACATGGTGCGCGAGGGCCTGGTCGACAAGAAGCAGGCACTCATGCGCATCCAGCCCGAAATGCTGGAGCAGTTGTTGTTCCCGCACCTGGATCCCAAGGCCAAGGCCACTTCCGTCGCCACCGGCCTGCCCGCCTCGCCGGGCGCCGCCTCGGGCATCGCCGTGTTCGACGCCGACCGCGCGGAGAAGATGGGCCGGAGTGGCGAAAGGGTCATCCTGGTGCGCGAGGAGACCAAGCCCGAGGACATCCACGGCTTCTTCGCCTCGCAAGGCATTCTCACCAGTCGCGGCGGCAAGACCAGCCACGCCGCCGTGGTCGCTCGCGGCATGGGCAAGCCCTGCGTCGCCGGCGCCGAGGGCATCCACGTGGACGTGCGCATGCGCCAGGCCATCGTCGGCGACAGCGTCTTCCGCGAGGGCGACACCATCACCATCGACGGCTCCTCCGGCAAGGTGTATCTCGGCGAGGTGCCCACCACCGAGGCCGAATTCAGCCAGGAACTGGTGACCCTGCTGTCCTGGGCCGACGAGGCCGCCCGCCTGCAGGTGCGGGCCAACGCCGACACCCCCACCGACGCCGCGCGGGCGCTGAAGTACGGCGCCATGGGCATCGGCCTGTGCCGCACCGAGCGCATGTTCAACGCTATCGACCGGCTGCCCATCGTGGTGGAAATGATCGTCGCCGAGAACCTGGAGGACCGCCAGGCTGCCCTGGACAAGCTGCTGCCCATCCAGCGCGGCGACTTCCGGGAGATCTTCAAGGTCATGGCGCCACGCCCGGTCACCGTGCGCCTGCTGGATCCGCCCATCCACGAGTTCCTGCCCACCGCCGAGCAGTTGGTGGACGAGATCGAGGAGTTGAAGCATCTGCGCGATACCGCCCGGGGCATCCAGGTCCTGGCCGACACCGTGGACTTCATGGCCCGGGGCCGGGGCGGCCAGCCCCAGCAGCAGGTCCAGCGCGGCATCGACCCGGTGCTGGTGGACCAGGTCATCCAGAAGAAGGAATCCATGCTCAAGAAGGTGCGGGCACTGTTCGAGGTTAACCCCATGCTGGGCCATCGCGGCGTGCGTCTGGGCCTGACCTCGCCGGAGATCTATTCCATGCAGATCCGCGCCATCCTTGAGGCCGCCGCCGAATGCCAGCGGGACGGCGTCGAGGTGCACCCGGAGATCATGGTGCCCCAGGTCTGCACCGCCGAGGAACTCAAGGCCGTGCGCAAGCACGTGGACGCCATCCGCCAGGCCGTGGAGACGCACTACAACGTCAGGCTGGATTTCAAGTTCGGCACCATGATGGAAGTGGTGCGCGCCTGCATGCGCGCCGAGAGCCTGGCCGAGGAAGCGGAATTCTTCTCCTTCGGCACCAACGACCTGACCCAGGCCACCTTCTCCTTCTCGCGCGAGGATGCCGAGAACAAGTTCCTGCCCATGTACAACCAGAACAAGATCCTGCAGGACAACCCCTTCGAGGTGCTCGACGTGAAGGGCGTCGGCCGCCTGATGGAACTGGCGGTGGGCTGGGGGCGCAGCATGCGTCCGGACATGAAGGTGGGCATCTGCGGCGAGCACGGCGGCCATCCGGCCTCCATCCGCTTCTGCCACAAGGTCGGCCTGACCTACGTGTCCTGCTCCGGCCCGCGCGTGCCCATCGCCCGCCTGGCCGCGGCGCAGGCCGCGCTGAGCGTGGACGAGGGCGGCAAGCAGTCGCTCTGACCCTGGCGGGGTGGGAGCGATCGGCGCGGGCGTGGTGTTATCGCCACAACCCCGCGCCGCCGCCCTTCCATTCCCCGCGCGGGTTTCGACCGGACCGGGGCGATGGTGGTCCGCCGCCGCCTCGGCCATGTGTGTCGGAACCCCGCACGGAGATTGACCGGAAGCCGCCTCAACCCGCATAAAGGAGGCCTATCCGGAAATGTCGCAACCACACAATTCATAGGGGTTCCCCATGCAACCACGCGCTCTGGTAGTGGCGCTCATGGCCACGGCTATGTTTCAGCCCGTCTCCGTGCGGGCGCAGGACTGCGCCCAGTTGTTCATCTATTCGATCAGTCAGGTCTGCCGTACCCTGTCCAACGGCTTCAGCCAGTGCGAGCCCGTCGGCATGGTCGGCCCCGCGCCGCAATGTGTGCCGCCCGGCGTGCCGCCCCTGGTGGCGTTGCCCCTGAATGCGCCGATGACGCAGGCGCTGCCACCCTATCCGTTCCTGCCGCCGTTCCCGGCCCAGGCCGCCGCCGCGCCCCAGCCCGCCCCGATGCCCAGCACGGTGGCGGCCAAACCCGTCATGCAGGCTCCCGTCCCGGCCCCGGTTGCCGCTCCAGCGCCGGCCCCGGTGCTCGCCCCCGCGCCGGTTGCGGTCTCTACCCCCGCCCAGCCAGCGGTGACGCCCCCGACGGTTGCCCCGGTGGACAGGAAAGCCGTCGCGGCGAGCTTGCCCGTGGCCGCCGCGAGTCCGGCGCCGACAGTGGTGGTTACCCCCGCACCCCGGCCCGAAATCGTTGCCGCCGCGCCCGCCGCGGAAACCAAGGCCGCTGCCGCGCCACTGCCCACGCGCCCGGCCGAGGTCGCGCAAGCGCCTGTCAAGCCCGCCCCCGCCCCGAGCCCGGTGCCGGCCAGCAAGCCACCGATCGCGCTGGCGCCAGCCGCTGCTGCCGCGCCGGCGACAAGCGTAGCCATCGTGCCGGCAGCGCCGGCACCCGCCGCCGTGAAGCAAGCTTCCTCCCCGACGACACCCGCAGCCGTCGCCGCGCCGCAGCCGATCACCCTGGAGGACGGCCTTGCCCATTTCGATTTCGACCGCGCCGAACTCAGCGCCCAGGGCCGCGCCGAGCTCGACGCCTGGCTGCAACAGCCCCTGCCCAAGGGTACGATCCTGCGGGTGACCGGCCATGCCGACCGCCTCGGGCCGTCTGCCTACAACCTCAAGCTGTCCGGCCGCCGGGCGGAAACCGTGAAGAAGTACATGGTGGAGAAGGGCGTCGCCGCCGCCGACGTCGAGGTCATCGCCAAGGGCGAGAGCGAGCCGGTGAAACAATGCAAGGGTGGTGCCAGCAAGGCCACCATCGCCTGCCTGGCTCCCAACCGCAGGGTGGAAATCAAGCCCTGAGCGTCGCCGCAAGTCCGTCGTCCCGCCGTCTGGTCAAAGGCGGCGGCAGCACCGGGCCGATGTCATCGACCCACCGGCAAAGGAGAGCGCCATGCATGTCACCCTGGTCCACGTGCGCGTCAAAGCTGAAACCATCGCCGCTTTCGTCGAGGCCTGCCGCCTGAACCACGAGGCCTCCATCCGCGAGCCCGGCAACCGGCGTTTCGACGTGTTGCAAGACCCGGCCGATCCCTGCCGTTTCCTGTTGTACGAGGCTTACGCCAGCCCCACGGATGCCGCCGCGCATAAACAGACCGCACATTACCTCGCCTGGCGCGACAGCGTCGCGGAGATGATGGCGGAGCCGCGCAAGGGCGTAAGCTATGCGGGCTTGTACCCCGGCTGATCGTCAACTTTCGGAGAAACCGATGCAAGAGAAACACGGCCGCGATTTCTGGATCGGCAATGTCCTGCTGGGACTTTCCCTGGTCCTGCTGCTGTTCCTGGGCAGGTTATGGGAACACCTGGGCGCCGGCGCCATGGTGCTGTGGATGATCCTCGCGGCCGCCGGCATGTATTTCGTCACCAGGGACAAGGGGCCTGGTTCCAACATGCCGGATTGACGTGCGTCCGGCGTCGGCGCAAGGCATCACCTTGTCAAAAACAGGGATTTGGTTTCCGCCGACTCCGGGATAGAATTACTGCATTGCAGCATACCCTTTTCCGCATCCCGTTCTGATTTGCGAGTGCAGCCATGACCGACAGCGATTTCCAGCCAGACACCAGCGAGACCACCGAGGCGGTGGTCGTTTCCACCCGGCGCGTCACTTCCGAGAACACCGACGAGGTGCGCCAGATTCATCTGCGCATCGACGAGCCCGCCTTTTACTTCCTCGAAGGGCAGAACATCGGCGTGCTGGTTCCGGGGCCACATGCCTTCGGCAACAAGACGCATCACCGCTACTACACCATCGCCAACGCCAAGGCGGAGGAGGGCGGCGTCGAACTTGAACTGCTGGTAAGACGTTGCTTCTACATCGACGAAGTGTCCGGCGAGCAGTATGCCGGTGTCGCTTCCAACTATCTGTGCGACGCGCAGGTGGGCGACCTTATCACCCTGACCGGCCCGCATCGCAGCCCGTTCCGCATTCCCGCCGACCCCAGCAGCAACCTGCTCATGCTCGGCACCGGCACCGGCATCGCCCCCTTCCGCGCCTTCATGCGCCGCATCTACGAGGAGCAGAAGGGCTGGAAGGGCAAGGTCCGCCTGTATTTCGGCGCGCGCACCGGCACCGAGATGCTGTACATGAACGACCTCAACGACGACCTCACCAACTACCTCGACGAGAAGACCTTCAAGGCCATCCAGTCGCTGCGCCAGGGCATCCTCGACGACGAGGCCGACGCGCTGGGCAAGGGCATCGAGGACAACGCCGCCGAGGTGTGGAAGCTGGTGCAGGACGACAAGACCTGCGTCTATCTGGCTGGCATGAAGAAGATCGCCGACGCCCTCGACCAGGCCATGGAGAAGGCGGCCGGCTCCGCCGAGCGCTGGCAGTCGGTGAAGCAGCGCCTGGTGGAGGAACGGCGCTGGTCGGAACTCACCTACATCTGAGCGCCGGGGCGCGGCGCTGAGGTAGGCCATGAGCGAGCATGAGCCGGTGCCGCTGCGTTCCGCCTCGGGACACGATCTGACGCCGCTGCCGGAAGCCGATAAACAGGCGCTGGCGGCGGGGCTCGACGACGAGGAACGCCGCGTGCTGCTGCGCCAGGGCACCGAGCCGCCGTTCTGCGGCGGCCTGCTCAAGGAAAAGCGCGCCGGGGTATTCGCCTGCCGCCTGTGCGGCCTGCCGCTGTTCAGGTCCGACAGCAAGTTCGAGTCCGGCACTGGCTGGCCCAGCTTCTTCCAGCCCTGCGACCCCGATCACATCCGCACTCTGCGCGATGTGAGCCACGGCATGCTGCGCACCGAGATCCGCTGCCGCCGCTGCGACGGCCACCTCGGTCACGTCTTCGAGGACGGGCCGCCACCCACCGGTTTGCGCTACTGCCTCAACTCGGTCTCTCTCCGGTTCCTGCCGGAGGAGTAGGGCGGCGGCACCCCGCCGCGCCGCCAGTCGGTCCACCGGGACCGTTCCGTCCACCTCATCGAGGACCCCGCCGTGAATCCGAAAATCAACGAACTGATCGGCCGGATCAGGGAACTGCAGGAGGAGATGGAGGCGGAGCTGGACCGGCGCCGCGAGGAATTCCAGTTCCGCATCGAGAACCACCGCATCCGCTTCGAGCAGGACATGCTGGCGCGCCAGCGCCGCCTCAAGGTCGGCCTGCTGCGCTACGTCAGCCACGCCAGCCTGGCGAGCCTGATCTCGGCGCCCATCATCTACAGCCTGATCGTGCCCATCGCCCTGGCCGACCTGGCGGTGACTGTCTACCAGCGCCTCTGCTTCCCTCTTTACGGCATCCCGCGCGTGCGGCGCGGCGATTACCTGCATTTCGATCGCGGCGAGCTCGCCTACCTCAACCTGCTGGAACGCCTCAACTGCGCCTATTGCGCCTACGCCAACGGCGTCGCCGCCTACATCAAGGATGTGGCCGGCCGCACGGAGCTGTACTGGTGCCCGATCAAGCACGCGCGCCGGGTGCTGGCGGCGCACGAGTACTACCAGCGCTTCGCCGAGTTCGGCGACGCCGAGGCCTACCAGCGCGAGCTGGCGCGGCAGCGCAAGACGGACGAAGCGGACAAGGAGTCGCGGGACGATCCGCGCTAAAGCGTTACCGCTCGGGCATCACCCCTCGCCCTTGAGTCCGTGCTTTTCCAACAGACGATTGATGCAGCGCATCGCTGATGCCCTGGATGGTGGCGATCGTCCGCGCCGCCGACTCGACGATGCGGCCGGCCGAGGACTCATAGCGCCTTGCCTTCACGGGTGATCACGCGCTGGTGGCTGTAGTCCGCGGTCGCCGGTCGCGTCACGGCGCCCTTCCCCTGGACGTAGTCGACGAAGGTCTGGGTGTAGGGCAGGTAGGTGTTCACGTAGTTGCCGGTGGCGTGGATCGCGCCGAGCGTGGCGTAGCCTTCCTTGCCGCTGGCCAGGAAGTCGTTGGTGACCAGGGTATAGGCGCGCGCGGGGTCGATCGCCGACCAGACTCCGGTCTGGCGGTCGCGCACCTGGACGTTGCTGAAGCGCTGGCCGCGCGGCCTGGACAGGTCGAGGTCCCAGCGCGCCCCGGCCATGTAGGGATGGCCGCCGCTGGAGCCGCCCTGGTCCAGGTGATTGGCGACGGCATCCTCCAGGGCGGCGACGAGTTGCGCGCCGGTGACCGGCATCTCGACCAGGACGTTGGCGAAGGGCAGGACCTTGTTGGCGGACTCGAAGCTGATAGGCCCGGCAGGCAGCGAGATGCGCACGCCGCCGGCGTTCTGCAGGGCAAAGTCGGCGCGCCTGCTGGCGGCCAGGAAAGCCTCGGCGACCACCTGCACGATGTCGCCGCCGCGCGCCAGTCGGTACGCGCCCTCGCAGCCGGCGACGCCGCCGCCGCGGCCGGCCGCCTCGCCGGGGATGCGCACCAGGCAGAGCGGCTCGGCGGCACTGCCGATGACCCGCCGGGTCAGCTTTTCCATGAGGCCGGCGTAGCGCTCGATCTCGGCCTCGGCCATCGGCTCCGGCGTCACCACTTGGACAGCGGGCTGCGCGGCCAGCGCGGCGAGGATGTCCTGGCGCGTGGCTTCGTCGACCGGCGCGAAACTGCCGGCGGCATCGGCGCGGCTGAAGCGGTCGCCGATCTGCAGCGTGGCCTGGCCGACGCAGTCGGCGACCCGGCCCCGGCTGTCGAAGCGGACGTTCATGTGACCGACAACCTTGTTGTATTCCCAGGCCTGGCCGACGCAGACCGGGTCGCCGTCCCGGTTCGTGGCGCGCGTCGGATAGGGGCCGGCGGCGGCCAGGCCGTAGGCGGCGAAATCACCGAGCAGGGTGTGCGAGTCGCCGCCGATGATGACGTCGACGTCGCTCAGCTTGGCCGCCAGCGCCAGGTCGGCCTGGTAGCCGTGATGCGTGAGCAGGACGATGTGACGCACGCCCTGGGCCTTGAGTGCGTCGATCTGGCGCTGCGCCGTCTCGGCTTCGTCGAGGAAGCGGGTGGTCGGCAACGGCCGCGAGGAATCCCGGGTCTTGCCGCGCACGACGATGCCGATGATGCCCACCGGTGCGCCGCCGATCCACTTCACCAGGTAGGGTTGCAGATAGTCGCCGCGATGCAGGGGCGCCAGGGGGGTGCCGACCTCGGGTTCGACGTTGGCCGCGAGCACCGGGGTGTAGCAGCCCCCCTGGCGCATGAAGTCGAGGAAGCGGCGCAGGCCGGCATCGCCGTCGTCGAACTCGTGGTTGCCGAGTGACATGGCGTCGAAGCAGAGGGTCTTCATCAGCGCCGCGTCGGCCTCGCCCTTGAACAGGGTGTGGAAAAGGGTGCCGGTGATGGCATCGCCGGCATGCAGCTTGAGCAGGTTGGGCGTGCCGTCGAGGGCACGCAAACGTGCCGCCGTGCGCGCCATGCCGCCGGCCTCGACGCGCGTCGGCACGCCGCCGACGGTGAGATCGAACTCCGCGAACGGCGCCAGGTTGGAATGGTGGTCGTTGATGTGGGCGATGTTCAGTTCGAGCGGCGGGTAGGCGCCTTCGTCGCGCGCCCAGGCCCCCGGCGCGGCGAAGGCTAGGCCGAGCAGCAGGGCGGCAAGCAATCTGGTTGTTCGCGACATGGCGCGCTCCTGATGATCGAATCCGCAAAGTCTACCGCCGGCGAAACGAGTCAGCGGGTTCGAGACACCGGCATTCCCGCTGGCATGGACGACCCGATGCGGGGGGCTTGCGGCGAGGGGAGTGCATTGCGGCAAACCGCGCGCATCAGGGTGGCATGCTCAAGCCGCAGTAGTGATGGCGGTGCGTCCATCGTGGCAGGCTGGCACCTGTCGATATGAGAGCTTGATCGGAGGGGATGGGCGGCTTTCGCGCTGACACCTGCCCCAGAGAGGGCCGGACTAGTCGGCTGCATTGGGTCAGCAGGAGACGTTCAAGACCCTTGGGGTGACTGACACCATCAGCATGAACTATGCTCGCACTGCGTCCGCCTTTTCATGCATCAATATAGAGATAAATTCTATATAATTATATTATAATTCAATTAGTTAGCATCTTTCTGGCTCGGTCTCTATGTAGTTCATGATCCATGGGTCTTTTGAATAAACTGCTAGACCGCAGCCCACAGATTTTGGAGATTCATCGTCCCTGATAAGCCGGAGTAAGAATGCGACGAACCATCCTACCGCTGACCCTTCTCATCGCCACGTCTTCATCTGCTGCGCCACCAAGAGAAGTGGTCTGCACATATGCACCCAGCCAGAGCAAGGCCGTCGCTGCCGTGTCAGGCGCGGCCGGCGGCGCAACTGCTACGGCTGGTGGTGTTGCTTCAGCAACTGGACTGACAGCAGTCACGCATAGTAGCGGGGCGCTAATCCTTACTGGCTCATCAGGCTACATTGCCGGAACCATCGGCGCTCCGGCGGCGGCAGTGGCGGCTATGCCGTTGGTCGTAGGTGTAGGCCTGCTCGTGGGCGGCACCGCCGTCACGCTTGAATTGGTTTGCGCCGACAAGAACCACCCCGATCAGGTCAAGAAGGTGAACGCTGCCGCAGCGGAGTTTTCGAGCCGGTTCGCTAGTGCGGTCTCGAAGGTCCGGACGGCCGGACCGGGTTTCAAGAAGTCCATTGCCCCTGCCGCAACAAATACTGTCGTATTCATCAAGAAGGGAGCGGCTGAGATCTGGCAGTACGCCTATCGGAAGAGTGCCGACTTCAATCAACCGGCGGTTTCAAGTACCAAGTGCAACAGTTGAAGAAATCGAATTGGAATCAGGCTGTTGAGCCTTGATGAGCAATTCGGCGTAGACCTCCAGGGGAGAGCGGAAGCCATGGATTTTGCGGGGCCTGGA